>JGI24158J21664_10006131_pt1 | contig 15804 bp, 7 predicted proteins | sample Ectturendosymbi3_FD_21664 | JGI IMG/M metagenome (IMG submission 21664)
ATCGGAGGAAAATACACCCAACGCTACGACACAGCAGTTCGTAACTGCAAAAATATCAGGCTGCGCGTTAAAACAGGGGAGTACAACACACTCATCATTTCGTCAGAGCAATTTACAACGGAAAAATGAGGCTGCGCTAATGTCTTGTCGAAGACGAGCATAGAAAGTGCCGCTGGACTGCCTGGCGCACACCCCGGTTTGCAAGATCGAATCTTGCTAAACTACACAAGAATTGAGAATGCGGATAAAGCACGCAAGAAAACTGTCGATTTTTTTGTTATTTATAGAAGTCCAGCACACTTTTAGTTTTCTTTTTTCCTGGTGAGACACAACGAATGCCTGAATGCTTCTATGTTAACAACTGCTGTTTTTGAGCTTGTGCAACAGTTCTACACGCTGCAGAAATTGGTATGCCTAATGCAGCCAATGCGGCCAGCGCTTGCGCTGATCAGCCTTAGCAGACAAAATAAAGGCAATTGTTTCGGATAAAGTGAACTATCTCCGAACACAATCTTAAACATACATAGTCTAGTTAGTGGACGAAAGGTCTGCAAAATGTGGTGAGATGTTGTTTTGGACGCAGACGATAACCCAGATTCCCACCAAAAGCTAATTAGTACTTTTTTAGCCCATTTACAATGTTCCATGAAATTTGCATGCAAATTTATTCCGTGGTAGTTGCATTAAGTCGACAAATTAACAAGCAAAAGGTATGCGAAAATAATTAATCTCCTTGCGAAGATAATAAAGTTTTTGTAAAATATCAAGCTCAAGGGGGGGTTAACCCCAACCCCAACCCCCCCTTGCGTACGCCCTTGCTACCTACGTAAGAGTAGTGTTAGTACGCTCTCCAACTTTGCAGGCCATTAAGCAGTAAAAAGCCTGCAAAATTTTTTATAGTTGAGGTTTCCCGCAGCAGCCAAAACCATTGACATAAATGGGTTTCAAAGTCGTGCTGCGGACATCTTTTTGTTTCGAGACGCCAGGAGTTTTACCGCCTGTACAGCCTGATTAAAGAACACGTTGTGGACGTTAATGGAATCAGCTAATTTTTCATTTTGTATCAGTTCTATTGAGAAACTTTGTCTTTTGTCGTTTAACAATGAGAACATCACCAGGAGCTGGAGATGCACATCCTCGTTTCTGTGCAGAATCCGTTTTAGAAATCCTGATCACCAGTGCCGTAACTGGAAGTTTGGGCTAGGGGGGAAACTTAGCTAAAAGGGACCCACCAGCCACTGTAGGGAGCCCACTAGCCAACACCCACACAGAACTTGAGAAATGATGGTGAATCTGGGTGTGGACGGTTACACTAAAACCCTAAATCACCAGAAAATACTCCGAAAACGCAAAAAACAGCAACATACTGAAAACCGAAATATATGCTACGTGGGGGCACGGTTTTTACATTTTGCTTGCCAGGGGGGACTGGCCCCTCTGCTCGCCGTCAGTTACGTCACTGCTGATCACGTGGGCACAAGTGAGTGGTCACGAGCGCGCACGTGGACAAACCAGGGCCTGATTTAGTGCATATGACGTCAATTGCCCGTTCATTTCTTTCAAGCATATTTTCATAAAAATAACTACATTTTCAAAAACCTACGCAACTTCACAATGAAAACACTGGCATGTTTACAGCCGTGGAAATACTTGTCGTAAAAATGTTGCCAAGGAAGTTGAACGTAAGAGTGATGTAAATGGAAGTGGGTAGCAGCTTAACAACGACCAGTGTGACCCACATTTAACAAAATCCCCAACAACAGCAGCCTATGCCGCATCAATCTTTTTCGTTATTTGTTCACTATTACGAACATATACGAATGTTGACACCAGGGTTGCAGAGTCAGAGGTTTTTGGGTGGAGTCGGATCTTTTGTCCGACTCTGACTCCAGAAGTCCAACTGAATAATTTTTTACATGACACTCCTAAGTTAGGAATTCCTGTTGAAATGGTGCAATATCTTTTGAAACTTACTGAAACAGAGAATTCTTGCTGTGTGCCACGAATTCCATTAATTGCTAGTTGCTGCAAAATTGTTGACAGCCACACTTCATTCACGGTATTAATACAGGAGTCGCAGTCGGTGTCGGAAATTTTGGAAAGGTCGTAGTTGGAATCGGACATTTTACCTCCGACTCCACAACCCTGGTTGACACTAGTGCAACAATGTTGACAGATTGTACTTTTTCTGCACAACTTTTGAAAGAGACCACATGCGAAACGGCTTGCAATCTGTCGCATTTTTACGCAACAGCATGGACGGAAACAGATGATTACTACTTTGAAGAGAAGAGGGCGGAGTTTGATAAATTTCTGGCAGAAAACCGTTTTAGTTTCCACTTGATTTTGCGCAAATGCAATTTGTGCTAATCCGCAGACGTTTTGTAAAGAGCGGAGCACAACAGTGAGCGCTCCCTGGTTGGAAAAGCACTCTTGGTTGGATCCAAAATTTTGAAAAAACATGCACTACTGTAATTCTTTTCCTATAGAGTGCAATCCACTCGTGTGATTATCAAAAAGTGTCGCACGCAGTTAGTGACGAAAACGAGACACGCGCGAGGACATTTACCGATAGGTAGAGGGATGTGCTTGTTAGAATAAGCTGCTTCGTAGCGTACACAGTGCAAAATNCGCTGAGAACTAGTATGTGGCCTAATACGCGANGAAAATTTCTGAACAAACAGCTGGAAAATAAAATACGACTCAACAACGCAAACGTTGAAAAGTGCGAAACTCATTTTTATCTTAATACGAAAACCAACAGTACGCAAATATTTCTTAGAAAAAAACTTCGGCATTTGTTTAAAATGTAGCATGTTCGATATAGACAGCCGCAGGCGATGATTAATGAGAATTTGAGAACGTATGCCAATGGTTTTGGCCTAACATGTGACTAAGCGGCGTCGAGGTTGGATGGAAAATCCTATCTCCACCGGCTTGCGCACGCTGAAGTCAGGCTGGCTTATGTACAGACGAACCGAAGCACAGTGTCGGCCGAACTTGCTTTATGCGTCTCCGAACGTCTGCTACATACATAGGCTGCGATGATCTGACCTTGCAGATTTAGTGGTCGCCTAAGGCCAATAGCTGCACAAACCGCATGTTAATATTACCTTCAAAATTGGAGATGATCATGAGGTAGAAGACCACGCCTTGGATGAGAAACGGATGGATGATGAAACAGTGCCGGCTCATTTTCGTTACCTTGGCTGAACGAACTGTTATTTACAATATCTAAAATGAAAACCGTTTATGAGCTCTTGGGTTCCACAGTAAAAATGCGCTGCCGGGACAGCTGCCTTTGCATGCAGGATGTCACTTGCGTTTTAATGTTACACGTTGGAATAAGCGTGGTATTTCTTTTTGCTCAATCGGGCTGATTTGAACATTTTAAAGCTGCGTTTCATCATGGAAGATGACAATTTTCAGGCTATTTTCGAGATCAGTGAACGCACCCAAAAATCACATTCATAAAAGTGTCTTCTCCTCTAAACAAGTTTCATTTAGAATTTTTAAGCGATTTCAAAATATCCATCAATCAGTGTTACAATCGGTTTTGTAGAAATAATCGACTGTAAGTATCACCTTCATTATGAAAAAACATGCGGAGCAAAAAATTTTGAAGTTCATTTCGGAAAAAAGTGAATATGTTGCAGGCCTAGCGCAGTAAACGGAAAACGAAAAGGCTCAAGGTGATGATACGGTTAGGAAGATTCAAGCTACTTGAATAGACATTTGTGTTCGGCAAGATTTCGATACTGTTGAAAATGTACACAGGATGTGTCTGGAGCATTCTCCTTCAATGCACCATGTGTTATATATTGATCAATGGAGTATTAAAATTGAGAATTAGGGAGATTCTTTTCATAAGCGTACTGTAGTACATTAGTGTTGCCACTCTTACTTTAACTGATAAACGGATGTTTATCATCTGGGGTGTCTTTCGGTGACACATTGCTTCCAACTGCTGGGTACATTTCAACAAGCCTCACTTTTCTGTAGTTTGCTGTGTGTTTGAATGTTGTGTATGTTTACTACCGAGATCGGTAACTGATTGGTACTGTCAACATTCTAATTGGACTATTGACACGGGTTTACAATTATTCAAAGCCTGCCTTTAACTCTCTCTTACTGTAATCATTGTTTGACATCAAACACATCGCCTACTGCAATGCCAACTGAAAAAAATACCAACCAAACCAAGCAACAAAAGAACTACTGCCTAAGGTGACAATAGATGTGGAAGCGCTAGCTCTTTTCAAACCTAACGATTTAATTCGTCATGTGAACATGTGCTGTAACAGCGCAGCCTGTTTCCTCAATATTCTATTCCTCAAGGACAGACTTGCGCTTAAGAGAAGAAGCGTGCAGAAAATCTCCTTTCGCTACGACTGACGTTTAGCACAGCTCGACAGTACTATTGAGCAATTGAAGCCGTTCAGAATATGCGCGCCACTCAAATCTCAAGAGCACGTCTTCGCACACACACCTCTGACAAAGAAAACCGTTTACAAGACCAATTTCAGCCACAGCGCATCATTCAAGATCCTGTATAGGTTTTCGACCGACCAACTTGCACTGATGACAAGGTAATCACGCACAGTAAACGCACGCTGACCGGCAGAACATTACACAGCTTCGGTAAAAATGCGCTCGCTAGGCCAGTTACCTTCTTCCCGCCAAGACAAGAAAGCTGTTGCTACTGAAAACATACCTTGGCATTGAACATGCGAGTCTCCCAAACGCCTGTCTGTTCTCCGGCGTTTCACAACTGCGACTCCGCTATATATTCGCAGCTATTCTCAAACCCTACGCGCAAAAAAAACAACTTCGAACCGTGTGATGTGTCACAAGCAAGGCATGTCGCCGGCAATTTCTGGCACTCCTATGACATCTGTCTTTCTTTGAACAGCTGATGGGAAATTTTTTGGCCATAAATAAACTGTAAATTAGTTAAATCATCTCTAAATATCAAGCGAACGATATTTATTAAATTGAACATAAACACAGTAAGCGCAAAATGGATTTTCACATCATTTGTAATTGCTTCGATGAAGAAATCGGGTCATGTTGCACTTGTGTTTTACCGAACGTGAAACAATCAGCAGAATACAAGAAGAAGCTTCTGTACAAGTTGAGAGACATTTTGGGAACATTTACCAGGGGTATATAAAATTTAATGAACAGCACTGAACGGCATTTTTTGCAAAAGCACACCTCATCTCAACGAAATTCTTGCTTTCTTTTCCCTACTAACAATTATATTGTTTCACTGCACTCATAGGCGTAGCAAAGGGGAGCAAAGGGGCCATGGCCCCTCCCAATTTTTAGCATATCTTGTTATTTTGTGCTTTGAGAAGCGGCGTCCCGAGTAAAATACTGTTGATTTTCATTTCTTGCTGTTCATGTTACTTAAATTTGTAATATGTTCCTAGCTTATTACAATCTGCTTTTTCAGTTGTAACTTGTGCAACTATTCCAATTGTTTATGTGGCCTGCATGAAAAAAACGCACTGTATCTTTCATGAATCTAATGGTTTGAATAATGCAAAAATATCGGCTTCAGCATTGATTATCGTCAATGAAAAATTAAAAGCAGCAGTATCGGTCCAGTATTTTGCTATTGCCCCTAAAGTTGTACCAGTAAAAGATAGCCGTGCTTCAGTTAAAGACGGACTGCATTTCTCCCAGCGAAGCTGACATATAATTCGTGGCAAAGTGGTTTTAACCGTACAAATCCATAAGCGAGAAGTGGTTAAATTTTGACGCAAAATACACATGGCATTGCAACCGCTAAAAAAAGATCCAAATATATTAATCACCAAGGCTGACAAAAGTAACATCACCACAGTTTTAGACAAACAATGGTATGACAACAAGACTAACAAAATGTCGGACGATCAAGATACATACAAACACTTTAAAACCAACACAACCGCATCCACAACTAAAGATGTCCATAAATTCGTAAAAAACTTACTCGAAACCAATAAGATCACAAAAGAAGCAAGTTTTAGACTGAAAAACTCCGATTCCGCAACAAATCGGTTGTACCGACTACCGAAATTACAAAAAGAAAACAACATTCCCTACGACCAATATAAATTTTTCACGGACTCGCCTATCCACCAACGGATTAGCTAAAGAATTATCCTCACTACTGAAACCACTTATTGGAAATTCAAAACACCAATTGGGAAACTTTTCACACTTCGCATCATCTATTGCTCAAGACTTACTCCAAACTGGTGAAGTAATGGTCTCATTTGATGTAGTATCTTTATTCACAAAAGTTACAATTCGATTGTCATTAAGTATCCGATCTGATTCAACGTACAAATTTGTCAACTACCGACCTAATTAAAGGGCTTGAAATTTGTTTAAGTTCAATAAATTTTACTTTTCTTGGAAAACACTACAAACAAGTTTTTGGAACAGCGATGCGCTCTCCCGTTTCATCAGCAGTTCCAAATCTAGTCATGGAAAACGTCGAAAAACGCGCTTTGGAAACCTTTGCAGACCCTCCACATTTGTGATAATTAAAAAATCAAAGTTGTCCGAGTTTTACATACATGTGAACACAATGAAAAGTTTCATCCAACTCACTGTGGAACAAGAAAAGTAAGAATGTTTTCCGTTTTTGGACTTATTGATCTGACGCTCATCAAATCGCTACTCATTGTTGGCAGTGTCGCGCAAGTCAACCCATTTAGATAGATACCTCAACTTCAGATCAGAGCATCCTATACAAGAACAATCAGTGGTTAACACTCTTTTCGACCGGGCTAAAAGCAGCCCAGGACCTCAGCAGCGAAATTAAGTATGTGAAACGGACTCTCATGTTGAACTGTTAACCCAAATAGATGATTCAAAACAAAAAGAAGGAACAACACAATGGATTTTCTTAGTTTATATCTGAAGTTATTTTACCGTACACAACTGACTTGAGAGAGTCTTTGAAACGAATTCTGGAGATACATCGCAAAAAAACTATCTTCAAGCCTGCAATTCAACCAAGCACAATCTTATCTTCAGGAAGAGATATCGTACCCGCCAGCAAATTTTTTCCGCCCCCCTAGTAAAATGTCTTCCCGTACGCCTCTGGTTCTTGTTGATTTGCTAGCTCACCACTCACTTTATCTTGCTGTTGATTGCTATTTACCGCATACATTCACACAATTTACTGTTTTACTTCACTTGAGAACGTTCTATGCGTTTTTCTGTGCAGGTTTGACACTGTTTTATTGCGTTGTTATAGTCAGTACATCGTCACTTCTCAGCTTTTTCTTTTCACACTTCTATCTTCCGCGTTCACTGTGGCGCATTGTCACTAAGTTTCTCCATAGCGTGGTGGTCGGTTGGTCGGTTTTGCGCTTGTTGTCTTCCTGTACGTCACACTGCTTATTGTATTTTGTTACTGGTAAATTGCATGTACTGTGTGGTTGAAAACATTGCTCTGAGGAAGCCTACATGAATAAGTGGGCGAAACGTTGGCTAAATGATAAAAAATAATCAGAAGAACTAACTTACACTATCTGCTTGCAAAAATTTTTTTTGTACCACGTCTCTGACCACTACGAAATTGCCCGTCATGGGCGAAGGCAATCATGCTTCCAAAACATTATGCAAAGTATACAGCGATTACGGTAGAGAAGCCGACTGCCAGTCGAAGTAAAACTCAATAACTACGTTTCTGCATGCTCCGATTTCGTATAAGAACTTTACAAGGTGGCTCCACAAGCACAGTGGCAACAAATTAGAACAAGCACTTCCTCTGGTGTGTTAAAAAGTGTAGAAGCATGTCATTTGACAATACTCATATTCAACCGACGATCAGGATGCATCTCCTGCAAAAATTAAATGAAAAAAATTTTTCAACTTTTTGCAAAAGTACACACATGCGTTTGAGAATATCATATCGGGGTAGTCGCCAGTTGCATTTCAAAGAAAATCAACAACTGCTACTTAGACATGAGCAGATTGGTTTTCACACATAGACGCGCGGCGAAGTCACAGGGATTCCTCAACTTTCATAAAAATAGATTGTTACACAAATTCGTATTCGAGAATTGCACTCGCAATCAGGGTGGCAAGCACCGGTGAATTAAAGATCATTTTGTGGCAACCGATCCTTTGCAGAACAAACGTTCTTTATCGCGAGGCGTCAGCAAGCATCTTGTACGCTTTACATATTTCAGAGACGAAAAGTCGTGTTGCCAAGCTTTTTGCAAACCAGTCAAAATATAAACTATTTTCGCCACCACGATCATGGCTTTATTACAGATAGGGGCGCATAAGATTTCTACTGCGACTTTCAAGTTCACTTCTGTCATCAGTGTAATAATTCGAACAAATCGGAGTATAATCGCGTCAATGCCGTACTCCATTCTCTGCATATAATCAAGTATAACTTCGGAGTAGCGAGGTTATAACCCTTTGTGTGGAATATGGCAACCTGTGAAGTTTTTTTTCCGCTTATCCCAAATGTTCACGTGGCTCCGGAGACTTGTCAGTGCTGATCAAAATTCAGCAACGAAACTATACAAGTTTCACAGTTACGCTCAGAAAACAAAAACAGTATTGCTTGGAGTAAAAAGTGACGTTAAAATCAGTGTTTAGGGCAACAAACCGAAAAATCCGTATTAGAATCGTCAGACTGCATCAACATCAAGAATAGCATTTTGGTAGCGAGGCTGCAAAATAGCCCACCGAATGGAATGCAGCCGGTAAGATTTTGGCCCGTTCTCCCAAGTATGACCGCGGAACTTGAAAATGATTCATTAGCGACGATTACGAGGTAGCAACGGAATTTGAGTTTGGAAAGTGAGCTCAAAAGTTAGAAAGTTTGTGCCGCGAGGAATATCGTGGAGCCTTCAAAGTTCCGCATTTTCCTGTGCATAGTTTTTACTGAATTGGGTCACTTTCACTTCCTTCTGACTGAATGGCACGATGGCGTTGTCATGTACGAAAGTGTATTGCAATCGCAAGACGGGGTTGCCAACCTGTTGTCTTTACGAAAAAAAGGCAGACCTTGCCCCAAAAAAAGCCAGAAAGAGCCAGATAGCAGTTTTAAGACATATACATATAAATAAACGCATAACCAAGCACAAAATTGACTCATCAGAAATATTGATATAATACAATTTCAGTCTTCAGAAGCATTTTCTTTCCTCGTAAGTACGCTGTCGTACATTTGTTTCTTGTCAATAACATCGATCATTTTTAGGTCAACAGTAAAATCTTTGCAATATTCTGTGCACCCTGCGTGGTCAATGACTCTCGTCAGAGGAGATTTGTAATGAATATGCAGACTCAAGACAGTATTTTGCCAGAGCCAAGCCTTTCCGACTGAAAAAAGCCAGATTTTGTCTGGCTTTTTTTTAATTCCAAAAAAGCCTGAATTTGAAAACCTGGCTTCAAAAAAGCCAAACTGACAACCCTGCCGCAAGAATGTGGCATGTTTTTCGCGAGTCATCTTCAATATCACCGACTGCTTTCTCCAGCTGTCAGCGTGTTTCGCTTTTTCCGACAAAACTACAAACACAAATAAATGTGTAATCTGCATTTCCAAATTGGAACTAAATAAATACAAACGACGTTTGGCTTGTCTTGCAAGTTACAAAGTCCGCACAGGTGTACAAAAATTTGAAAGGCTTAACAAAAAATTTAGTCGTAAGAAGGTAAACTACTGTTGGTGATATTTTGGTCAGACATTCTGCATGATCGAAAATATTGTTTACGGTGTGATACTTAAGAAACAAACTAACGACAAGCTAAAAGCCAAGGCAAAATAATTATTTTTTACAATTTAGCCTAACAAGATTTATGAAGAGTCGGAAATACGGCTATTTCAGCGCTCACAAGCCACAATCACCGTACCCCACTTTTTAGTAGAAACATTTTAGTTTAAATAAGAGATCATTAAGCGTTGAACAACTGTACCAGATAATTATAGATGTGTGTTCTCAGTGCTACCGTAATTTCATCACTAAAAAGTAGGACACTTTCATTAGTCTAGGTCAGTGGTTCTCAACCTTTTTTAGTCCATGGACCAAATAATAACCGGTGGAACACTTTTCACAACATGTGACGTCCATAAAACTGCAAACACAAGAACCTAAGAATTTGTCTTAAATAATTGTTGTACAGTAAAGGTTACAATTTTTAGGAACGTTTTATCAAGAATTTATGGCACTCTCTGTGAACGACTAGAAATTCCAGGTGGCCCACATGGACCACGTTGAGAATCACTGGTCTAGGTAGAAGCTGCAAAATACTACCTGCAATCACACAAGTTGCAAATAAGCTGCACTTTTTTACTCCACCTAAGCATAGTTCAGGGAGCTGCACGTCAACAAACCGGGAGCATATTCTACAAACAAACAATATGTTGAGAAACGCAACGCTCTGAATACGCAAACACACAACTGTGGAGCGTAAATTTAAGATTCCATCACTATTATATTATGCTGAAGCGCTTCGCTTGATAATGAACAACAGCTATCAGCAAAGAGCAGGGTTTCCGAAACTGGGGTCCGTGACAACTGCGTAAGGGGTTCGTGAAGATATGACAAAAAATATAAAAAGTCGAAAACATACATTGCACATTACACTGTCGCAAGTACCTCCGAGAATACATAAATTGTGCAGAAAGCAACCCATTGGTCCCATTGATGTTGTCAGTTTTGTACAATAAAACTTTATTTAGTATCATTTATTTTTCTTTTTGTATTACCTTCCCGCGTTGCTTGCGAGGAAAAAATGGTACAACCTACCATTGGGGTCCGAGAAAAAATAGATTAACAAATGGGGGTCGGTAGCCCACAAACTTTGGGGAACCCTGGTATAGAGAGCAACATAAAAATGCAAACTATTTAGTCACCAAGTCACGCAGTCCTGGGAGTGACGCTAAACTGCAACCGGTGATGGGCTGTTGGAAAGTTTTGCATTTTGGGGGAAACCTGAAATACTTTTAGTCATCGCTATATTCAGGTCCACTCTGGTCTGGAGTAGAGACGCCTAACAGGGCTCAAGCTAAGGATAAAAATGTCTTTTAAAAGCAGACCGAACTATTTAACCATGCGACGCAATTGGTCTGGGTATGGAGAACCGTTAGGTGGGAGGGAAATATTTCACTACTGCGGCGGCCTCTGCAGCTGAACGTAGCCCAAGTACCCGCCACGCCTTTCTTTGAGAACTACCAGATCCGAACTGTGGTTTATGGATGACTGGGCAACTCACTGACCCCAATCCAAAACCCTTGTACGGGCTTGATTTGGAATATTTTTTGAAATCGTTTTGGCATCTTTTCAAAGCCGTCATCCCATTTCGTAGAGGTTCTGCCACACACACGTTAATCGTTAAATTACAGCGCTATTAACAAGGTGTCAATGCCAAAACATCCACAAAGACCACAATAGCTGTCCAACAAGGTGCTGTAATCAGCACCCGACGCAGTTTCTTGAATACAGCCTGCCCTAAGAAAACAAGCCACTCAAATCATGCAAAATCCGCAGCTTGTATTCAGGAAAACTTTCCAAAGGCAAAAAGAGGACATTACGGCAGGGCCCCAGCAAGGGAGGGGCGGGGGGGGCAATGCCCCGGGGTGGCCCTTTTCGAGGGGGAGGAACTTTTGGTGAAAAGAAAGAATATAAAATGGTCTTTCATGGTCTTTACCACCACCTGGTGGTGGTGGTGAGGGGCGGCACTTTTCGACTCGCCCCGGGACGGCACTTCCCCATGTCGGGGCCCTGCATTACGGTATTTTATCGTGGTTTTAGTACATTTTGTTTTTATTTAAAGAGGGCGAGGTATAGTAGCCCTATCTCCTTCACTCTGACCCACTTTTTCGCCTGATTCGCAAAATACAATTCTTGATCCGAGAATGATGTGCAGTTGGTCGCACATCGAACCCCGACGTTAAATTCAAGTAAGTTCAGGACCAACCAGAACCGTTGTCAGAAAGTCTTCAATAGGGGGGTTTTGCGTTTGTGCAGGGGGCCTTGACTTTCTTAAATTGACAAAAACTCCATTGATTTATAGTGTTTCATATTTCAATTTGGGGGCTTGGAGCTTTGCTTGAGGAGCTTAGCCCACCCAAGTCCCCCGGTGGCGACGGGATTGGAACCAACACCCAATGAGGTTCAAGTTTATTATCGTTTCATATGACTCAGCTATTAAACAGAAACAATACTGAGAGCCGTTGCGCAAAAAGGAAACCAATTGTTAGTGGAAATCAGAACAAATGAAACCACAATGGCAAAATAGCTGATTAATGTAAATACGCGTGTCACTGTGTCACAGAGGATTGTCATCTAGTCAACAAACCAGTTTATCACTTTATGCGCAGTGTTAAAACGATAGTTGTAAATCAAATACAAAAACAAACAAACAAACATAGAAAATGGTGAAGTCAATTTACAGATGAAGAGAGCATGCCTATACTGTACACAAAGGAGTGAATCAACTTTAATTGAGGAAATCTGGTGTGGTCAAAAAATGTTTAAACAAAGTATAAAAAAAGTAAAAAAAATCGATGAGGTTTAAAAGCAAGAAAAAACAAAACAAAAAGCTATGGATTATAATTTCTTGTCGAAAAATGGGATGTGCACAGGAAAGAACGAGAAACGAAAAATAAAGATACATAAAAAGCAGACAATACTCTAGCCCAGGGCTACTCAAATGGCGGACCGCGGTCCGAATCCGGACCTTTGCATGGTGACGGCCGGACCTTGTCAGCCTCTCAAAGGTGTACTCTATACTCTGAAGTTTTTATCCCAAAATTTTGCGTTTTTGGCCGTACTTCTAAAGCATTTACTTCTCGCCAACTGTGTGATTGTCGATCAAGCTGTTGTTCAGCTAAATTGGATAGCACACCTGACTTCGGCAAGCTACGATTTTTTGGTTCGAAGTAATTGTTTCGTCATAATTGTTTAACGATAGCTCGTCACTTCCATGTCTATCCTGGTGAAAATAGTGGATTCAAAGCTAGAATATAGCAACGAAACCTTTTCTTTCCGAAAACAATATAATAATACAAATTTATTTGTGCACAGTTATGAAAGATGCTTGAGTAAGGGAAGAATTTTACAGAGATCTTTGTCTTTTTGTTTTTTTACGGGAATTCAACCAAATGTGAAGAAAAGGTAAGGCATTTTCAGCTTTTTTAGGGAATGATAAAGGGAAACTGTTGGACTTTTGGCTGACACAGTGTAACACCTCAACGACTTGAAAGTAAAACTTCAAGGAAAAAACATAGCCTGCTACTCTTGATTTGATCACTACTACTTGCCCTTTCCAGAAAAAGTTTAATATCTTTAAACAAGTCATTGAAAACGAACTTAGTCATTTTCTGAGGCATTTGGGGAAAATAAAAGCAAGAAGATTCCAAATATATTCAACTTATTGAAAAGTTGATTACCAACATTGTCGAACAGTTTGGCGACTTTCTTTTCAAAAACAGTCGCTGCTCTTTCCTCAAAACCCTTTTTACTGACAGACATTACCGAATTCTCAACTGAAGCAAAAAGACACATGGACATGTGTGCACCGAAGATGAAGTGGAAATTTTTATAAGTAGGCTACTGAAGCTCTACTGGGCATCTTCACTTATATTTGTAGGCAACGACCCATCATTCACTGCATTCACTGATTAAAGTGACGGAGCGGAGCTCCGGCAGCTTGGCACCACTGGTGTGGACGCGGCCAAAACTCAACTGGAATTAATTGAATTCCAATAGAATGTAGCAGTGAAAGAAATACTTTTTGATGGCACACCTGAGAACTTGTTGTCACAGGAAGGTATCTCCAAAATTTTTTTCCACTCCTCGCAAATAGTTAGTGGAAATTTTTATGGTGTTTGGGTCTACCTGCTGCTGCTGGAGGGGCGAGTTGTTCCCTCCTGCCAGCTACAGTGAATGTAAATCTCGGGCCTCTACTTGGCTTATACTTCAGTTTTGGTATTATTTTGGTTTTCAGTAGTTTCTTTGCGTTTTTCGGAATATTTGTTGGTGATTTAGGGTTTTAGTATGGCCATCCATATCCGGATTCACTGTCATTTCTCAGGGTTTTTCTGAGTGTTGCTACCAACTCCCCTACAGTCGGCAGTGGACCTTTTTCAGCTACGTTTTCCCTCCTGGCCTAAACATCTAGTTACGCCGCACTGACTGCTGACAGTCCGCACTGTCAAAAAAGAAGCTCATAAAGAACAAGTATCGCATCTGCATCACGAATAAAACCTTGACCATTACCTTCTATTGACTATCACTACCTTGGAACAAAAGCTTAGGTAACTGCCAAGAAGTACAAAATGCCATTGCTCCCACCAGCAGAACAATAAATAACGCTGACAGCGTTTGATAATATTTGTATCCTTTTACCGGATTTTGTATATCTATATACAGTATAATCGTATTAAATTCTCATATTACGTTTTTTGTTAAAGAAATCCAAGACATGTCACATTTGCATGATTTTATGGTAGTGACCGGACTTCGAAAAATTTTGACATTTGTAACTGGACCCTTTCTTAAAATAATTGAGTAGCCCTGCAGCCTATTGCACTGATCCAATTACCGAAACTCTCAGTATTTAGTTCTTGATAAGTGAAATGTTGCTAAACTGTACAGTTATGTATCTTTTCCATGTAGAAGGTGTTTCTTCAGTTCCTTTGAAGGTAAAAGTGGAAGAAGACAATACAGTCTGGTATTGAACACCACACTTTTTGGTCAACAAATGTAAGGGCACATTTTCCTGAAGAAGAGTTGACTGATAGCAGCAACGCTTGTGCTTATTTTTCAGGTCACTGAAACTTTTAACAGATGACCAAGTGACTTCGCAGCGTTTTAACTCAAAACAGATTACATTTTCTTGGGTAATTTAAGATTTCATTAGGTAGAATTTTTAGCATATTACAATTGAATTAAATCAAGAGGTCTCAGTTACAGTTACAACTGCACAAAATTGCGACATCAGTTGCATTCAGCTCACTCATAAAAAAAACACTACACAGCCATAAAAAACACTAGATGAAATGTAAAAACATTAGATCTAGTGGAAACACACTAGGAGTGGCACCACTGATCTCGTGTATAACACCCAGCATGGTTGTGGAATTACTGTTCGTGACATCAACAATGGTATTTACGTACTCCCCGCTTCGTCTGATTGTGTGCATTCATCGTAACTCTGCTATCTTCGTTTCAGAGGAATAATTAGTCTCGAACTTTTCAAGCCGTTGCGGACAGTGCTCTCACTTTTAGGGATTTTGTCCCAAGATTGGAACTTTTGACCCTTTTTATGGATTTTCGGAAAAGTATGACATTGTTTGAAATGAACTATTTTAGTTTATTTTTCAAATCATATTTAGTTCTATTTTTAACATTTATCATGGCACTCCGATTTTATGTTGCACCACTACAGATTTAAGGATTTTTTGGTACTGTTCCAGGGATTTTTGGAGTTGCATTTGTGAGAGCCCTGGTTGCGGAGTAGATTACAGCGTGCTTGACGGGATTGCGAGAACTAAAGGAGCTTTTTGCGTGTGAGCGAACGGCGTTCCCACACCTCTTTTTCAGCACTGCACCCCTGCCCGTATCTGTTCTTTCCCCTTAGTAATTGTACATATAACAGCCACATAATGAAAAACGAAAATTGTCTTGCGTATTTTATGGGCATTCTCAATTCTTGGGTAGTTTACAAGCTTCAAACTATCAACCCTGGGTGTCTGCCATCCCCGCAGCATTCCTTCTGATGGACTGCTATTCGACGAGACATTCGCGCAGCCTTGTATTTTTGCAGTTGTGA
>JGI24158J21664_10006133_pt1 | contig 15803 bp, 7 predicted proteins | sample Ectturendosymbi3_FD_21664 | JGI IMG/M metagenome (IMG submission 21664)
GGGGGGGGGGCAAATGCCCCCCCCCCCCCGATTGCGCGCCTGCCTGGAAACAATCATCAACAATTTCCCGTGCAAAGAAATGCCACGTCATGAAACTTTTCGTAGCTGACTTTTTTTCAAAAAGTACGCGTTGACAGAGTGACAGAGACCAGAGTCACTTCAATAAGTTCGTTATTAATATTCTTCGCACTAATGCCTTTGCAATTGCCGCATAATGCGCTGATGTAACTATTAGCTGCGAAGTGCTTGTCGTGATCGTGAGGGTATCAGTCCTAGATCAAAGCGCTGTTGTCCACTATCGATCAGGGGTTCGTGAAATAATTCAAATTTGCATTTTAAATTTGCCATTCTGGTTAAAACGAAAGAATGCCATCATTTAGCCTATTCCTTTGTGTGCTAAGTTTCATACAATTTAGTGCAAGAAAATTGCTGCGGTCAACAGTAGTCTCAAAAGTGATATTTTAATTATAAAGTATTTTCCATAAAATTATATGGTCTCGAAATGTTTGAGTTGCGTGATTTTAGAACTAGGTTTTAGGATCAAGCCAAAAAGATATATGCGGACCCCTGCACTGGATCACGGAACAGTTCAAAGTTGTAACTATTGCACAACTCCTATCGCAAAACTTCAGTCAAGTAGAACGGTTCAAGTTGCTTTTGCGTGATGTTTCGTTTACAACAATGTTTCTCAACGGTGTACGTTTTGATCTGCGAGAGAGTGTAGACATATCATTCCTCACTACATATGTGAATGGACGATTTGTGCAGTGAAGGCGGTCAGAGAGTGTATGAGAAAAAATATTGTTGTGCAGTATCACGGTAGCAAAAGGATCGTATTTTTTGTGATACAACTTTCTGTTTGAACAAATTAACCACATACAAACTGCCGTACATGGTCATCCCCAATTGTGTCTGAAGTTTAGGCTGCCAAATCGTATCAGTTTTGAGGTTTTTGACCGGTGCATCGGCAAAGTTGAAACGAGGGCATATGAAACGCTACGCAGTTGTGCCAAGCGTTTGGGGGCCTCGCGGTCAGGACTTTGCCCGGGGCCTCGCGTTTATTTAATCCGACCTTGCGTGCCTGTCCCAGACAGACTGACGTACTATTAGCTTGCATCGACTCGTTTTTTTCTGTCTTCCCGCGTTTTGCTTGTGAGGGGGTGTGGAGTGGAATCTTTTGTTTCCCTCATGGTTCTATATTTCGTTGTGCGTCAGTTTCTCAGGCGTTAATTTACTTGTGAAGGGATGTTGTGTAAAGTGTCTCTTATGAGTACTTCCGTTCTGCCTTATCTCTCTGATGATTCATTATGCGTGCCGTGTGCATGCCTCTGTTTCCTTCGTGTTTGGAGGGCATTCGCGGTTAACACGACAGTATCCTGCCTAAAATTTGTATGATATGTACGCTTCGCTGGAAACATAAAATTTGTTGCGAAAGTGATTGACAATGCACATATGGAAGTAAAAAATAGTTTGGTCCGGAAACAGCGGATGTCACGTGTCCCAGGAAGGCGTATGCAAATTATGGACAGCATTAGCCTATACACTGCTTATATTGACGGGCATAGTAAAATAAGGATTCCTGACGGGTACCTCATCGGACGAAAAATTGTCAAAAGGCTCGGTTGAGCTAGTTTACTCACGAAGGTGACGGTGATATTGAGTAAGTGTGAATGGTTCCGAAAATTAAATAAAGAGCACGAGGGCGGCTGAGTAAAAATTGGGACTTTAATTAGGATTGATGGATTCTCTAGACGCCGATCCGATTCCTGACTGAGGAAACCGGTTCCCTTGTTACCCGAAAATGACGGGATACATCTAGAAGCGAGGACTTGAACTACTGTAAGTCACGGGAAGGGAATATCCGGTTCGAGCTTCGCGTGAACTGGCGGAACTGAGGAAGAAGTTCAAATACTTGCAATTTCGCCCAGTTTAAGAAGGCCAGCCTCCCCAACAGATTGGAGAGGGAGGTTTGGAGGTTTTCATGTTGCATATATGGAATTGTGAAAGGAAAGGTTATATTCAAGTCTCAACGTGATCCGGAGACGTCCGGGTGATGACGTTTAGGCGCCGCCATGGGACTTTGCCAACTCCGTGGACAAAAACGAAGTAAAGATAAAAAAGACTTCCGCTGACGAAATTTGCGAAACAACTTAAATCTGTTGACTGTGAAGTGTGACCCACGTTAGCCACATGATCGCCGTGTTACTAGTTTGCAAATTGCGTAAGACATCAGGAAAAGTCACGCCGTATGAGCGTTTGAGTGGTGAAAACAGTACGGAACTAAAGGCTTCTTTTGCGAGATTCTCATCACTAAATCAATTCTTCTTTGTTTTTAGTGTTGCACAAAAATTATATTTGAATAAGAATATTAAATGTGGTGACGCGTATGACAGATCTTGATTCTGCAAAGCGGAGAATTCGACTNACCCTCGCAGCGAACAAAAAACTGTTTTCTTTTTATTGCCAAACCACAATGCAGACAATCCACAATGCATACTGCGGACACACGGACTGCAATGGCAACAGCCCTAAAATGGATTTTCCGCTTTGGAAGCTTCTACAATCTTGCGTCAGTTATACGTTTTCCATATTGCATTCTCATTTTCACCACTTCCTTCCATTCAAGTCTAACATCGGGCATTAAAAACTGACTTGTAACAAAAACAGACCAATTTTGCGCAGGCCAGCGGCGAGTTGAGAATACTGTGCTAGCGAAAGCAAACGCGTTTGCGACAACCTGATCTAAGTAAGGCTGGGCAGTTCTCACGCGGCAATCTGTCTGAAACTGCATTGCGGAACACGTGCTACGGGCTCCTTTCAATAGCAGATTGTTATTTGACAGAGCTTGTGTTAAATTACGTGCTTTTGGGAGAGTTTCTGGCAGATTGCCTTGAGGCACGTGTTGGTCAATAATGTCAACCTTCTGGTGGAAAGCATTGGTGTAGGAGCTGGCAAATTTTTGGGTGTACAAAGGATTTTTGCCCAAATTTCCCCAAACTTGCCCGAAAAATACTCCAAAGAAAATGATCTCAAAAGGAAAACGACTCCATTTCTTTATTTCTTTTCATGCTGGGCGCATTTTTTCAAATCAAAGCACTTCAAGCACAATTTTTGCCCAAATTTCCCCCAAACTTGCCCATATTTCTCCTAACTTTCCCTGAAAGAACTAAATAAAAACATGAACTCCAAACAAAACGTCTGCACTTTGATTTTGGGTGCCCATTTTTTGTAAAATCAAAGCACATACACCGATTTTGCGAAGGTATTCACACATTTTGCCCCAATTTCCACAGATTTTGCCCGGATTTTAAATGATTTTGCTCGGATTTTCACCAAATCAAAAGTTTTCGGGGTGCGCTTGCACAACCGCCTCCTACACCAGTGGACCAGTGGTGGGAAGTATAATATTTCTTTGCGACAAGTTTACGAAAGTGAGAAAAAAATTCGCTTTCTTTCTACTCCGAAGATGAAACTGAAAGGTAAGAAAATCGCTTCGGCTAATTTTTTATTTTGATTTGACTGACTTTGTCTGAGTACCAAACGATTCAACTGAGCAGCTCGTGTTGCTATGCGATTACGATTTTCTGAAAGTTGAAGAGTACTGTATTTACCCGTAATCACTTATATTTGCTGGGTACGTTTTCTTTGCTATAAACAAAAAGTTGCAGTGCATATACTGTAAAAGTCGAATGACTTGCGATTGTGGTGACGTCCAGTAGGCTACATAGTTCCTTTCATAAAGGCGTTTTTCGGGGTGGTCTTTTATTTCCATCACCAGAAATGGTTCGCATTGTTTTGCTAAGCTAGATTTGTGAAAGTGACGACCATCAGAAGTGTTCTTCTCAGCGCGATTTTTCTGTTAAACTAACGCGATCGGTCTTGGAAGCTGAAAAGTTTCCTTTTTTACGCTGGGCAAGTGTAAAAGCAACCAGGATTCGCGTACACTAATAGATGTGGTTTGTTGGATTTGTTACAAGATTCTGCTGAAGAATTATTATTTCAAAAGAAATTATCAACTTACCTGTGATAAACTATCAAAAAAGAGAAAACTGCAGACTTCAACTTGATTTGAAAAATGCAAACACTCGCTGCAGGTTTAAGTGCAGCCAGTGCCGGATTAAACATAGTATCAAATGTAGCAATTGCTACGGGCCACATGCATTTGGGGGCCCCGCATTCCTTTGTGTAAAATTTGTTCTTTATTATACTTGTATGCAGTGGTGGATGCTGGAATTTAGGTGCCCGATGTAAAGTTTCTGAAAGGGTTTGCGGGGTGGCAAAGGGTCACAGCAATGTCATAAGCCCTATTTTCAAAACAGTACATTTGCTTCCGAAACACCTCAGGTTTAAACATGGGGGCGCCAAACTTGTTTCTTGCCCCAAGCGCCATCTCACCTGATTACGCCCCTGCACATCACGATTGTCTAGCCAAAATGGCGAAATTTGTTTACAAAACTACCTGCCCATCAGTGGCAAACTATTTAAAACAAAATGCTCTTGATTATCGAAGTCATTTGACCATAGAAAATAACTTGAAGGTCGATAAAAGGTAGCCTATATTATTTCGAAAACAAGTACAACTTTCCCTCTAAAAAACGCTTGGGTACGCGTAAAGACAAACATACCAAAAAACTCGAAAGCCATAAATATGCTGGCACTTTGCCCTGGAAGGTGTTTATTGCATCACAAGAGGCATTGAAAATTATCAGACAATTTTTTTTCACGTCACAGCGTGAAACGTGAAGTTTCCAGTAGTCAATGATCAAATTCTCATCCATTCAATTTTTTGTACGAAACGCGACTATATCACGGGAACGCAATTTTACAAATACTGTACAGAAGGTTGAAAGAAAATTATTGGAGACAGCAGAATATTGGTCGATGAAAAAGCATCTGATTTCGTGGTGAGCTGAGCTTTTGTCCAAAAATTATTGTTGGCAGGCAGGAGTGTACTGCCAAAAAAATAGGTGTGGGGACGCCGTTCCGGGGAATTGCTAAATGGGAACGGTGTAGCGTTCCCACACCAAACATAAAGGAAGATTGATGCCTACAAGAATTTCCACACTGAACCTTCCTGTTTCACTTTAGTGGTACGGTGCTATACACGAGATAACTTGTCATTTATTCAGTTATGCTGCTCCAGGCGCTACACGGAGAAATTGAAATGAAAAATCTAAATCTTGAAGTAACGTTACTATAGTGCAAAAAGGTGTAGGAACGCCGTTCCCACCCCTCTACACCTCTGCTGATAGGTCTGATGCTAATCAGTAGTCATCTTTAGCATAACCTATAGCTTATTTAGCGCACTTCATTTTAAGCCTACCTGACATGTAGGCATAGGCGTAGCCAGGGGGGGCAGAGGGGTCATAGCCTCCCCAAATTTTTAGAAAACATAGTCATTTTGGGCTTTCAGGGGCGTTTTTCCAAACAAAATAGTGCTATTCACCTAAAATAAAACATTTTAGCCCCCCCAAATTTTCCCCACCACAAAATTTTTGGGCTGGCTACGCCACTGCATGTAGGCTACGTTTGCTGTTTTGGAATTTACGCTGTCACTGAGTGTCTCTAACCTAGCCTGTAGTTAACTGCATTGTAAGTTCGCTGTAGCGTAATTTTAATGCCTTCGCTTAACTATAGTAATAACATGAGCTGCACTCATTCATAAAAGCTTGTTGGAAAAAAATAGTGTGACCTGCAGCTTATTCAGCTTTTGTCCACAGTCTGCTCAGATCCGTCGCCACGGGGGGCTTTAGCTGACTAAGTTAGCCCCCAGAAATAAAGCTCCAAGCCCCCCAAATGGAAACATGAAACACTATAAATCACTGGAATTTTTGTCGAATTTTAGAATGTCAAGCCCCCTATTGAAAACTTTCAAGCGACGGTTCTGAGTATGCTGCTTATTCATCTTTTGTCTACAAAAATCCCAATCTTACCCAAATGAAACAAGAGTTTAAATAATTACGTGCGCAGTGGCATGGCCAGCTTAAAATTTTGGGTGGATCAAAATGTTTGGTTTTAAGCGAGGAACAGTATTTGTTTGAGATACTGCCTCTTAAAGTTCAAAATGACTAGATATTCTAAAAATTTGGAGGAGCCATAGCCCTCTGTCCTCCCTGGCTACGCATATGTACGTGCGGTTTATATAACGTATATGTCATGTAATACTTTATGTAAACACTTACGTATTTATATAACATTTGAACCATATTTTTATATATAGAACTTGTTTGTTAGAAGTTTCATCTATAGTGAAATAAACACATTTGGACTGCCCAAATTCAGCAAAATAAGCTTTGCATTTAATATTTTCGTCCCTATCTCTATGCAAGAAATGGCTTGTTCAAAGGCTATACAAAAAATCACCCCAATGGACGTTTCTGTGTCGGGAACCACAGATCAAAAAACGTATCTGAAAAAATTTAGGGGGGTTCAGCCCCTTAGGCCTCCCTGGATCTGCCTGTGCAGGCCTGGAAGTTAAAGTTAAGCTCAACAAAAATGTTGTCGGCAGTCTTCCATCTCTAAGCTAAACGTGAGCTGAAAGTCAACTTCAACAACGAAACCTTGTACTTCTTTTCCGAGCCCAAATACCTCGGAGTAACCTTGAACAGGACGCTCACGTATCGCCGACACCTCGAGCCACTTCGCAAAACGCTGACATCACGCATCGGACTCTTGAGGCGGCTTGCAGTCTCGGGCAGAGGTGCTGGGGTAATAACATTGCGAACAGCCACATTAGCCCTGGTGCATTCAACAGCAGTCTTGTGGCGCACTGCTCACTCCCGCCTCATTGACCCTGCCATCAACGACGCTTTGCGAATTGTGACTGGATGCCTGCGTCCTATACCAGAGGACAATGTTTCTATCCTCGTGGGCATCCAACCTGCTGAGCTCCGTCGCAAAGGAGCCGTCTTCAGCAAGCTGTGCCATGCGGAGCCCGGAAATCTGCTCAACTCAACGCTCATCTATCCAGCGAGTGGGAATGCACGGCCTCTCAAACTGAGACAACCATTTGTACCCGCCGTAAAATAACCCATCAGTTCACCTTATGACAACAGTAGAAGTATGGCACTCTGGGCTGGTCACCGAAGGAATGCGGTGTGGTTGGAGAACACTTCGAGACTCCGCATTTTCATCCCCAACATCGGCACCGATTCTCCTGAAATGGCCCGGCCAAGAACAGCGTGGGTCCGGCTTATCCGTCCCCGCACCGATATCAGACGTTTCCTCTCCTGCATACACAAATGGGGTATGGCCCCTTTTGTGGTTCGTGAGCGTGGCGCAGAAGAACAAACCGCCTAGCATGTTGTCTTCCAATGTCCAATCAATCGACCTCCCTATGGAGCAGGGTTGCGGTCGGAGCCGGAGTTGTAAGGAGTCGGAGGTTTTTGGGTGGAGTCGGATTCCTAACAATACTGGAAGTCGGAGTCGGATTTTTGTCCTACTCCGACTCTAGATGTTCAATTGGATCATATTTTACATCACACTCTTAAATTGGAAATTCCTGTCGAAATGGTACGATTTCTTTTGAAACTTTTGTTGAAACGGATATTTTTTGCCGTGCACCACGATTTCCACTGATTTGAACAGCCAAATTTCATTCCTTTTTTGTTAAAAGCGTCGGAGATTTTGGAAAGGCTGGAGTCGGAGTCGGAAATTTTGCAAAGGTCTGAGTCGGATATTTTACCTCCGACTCCGCAACCCTGCTATGGAGGACACGGCCTGGCGATTTTGGATGGCGAAACAATCGAATGGCTATTCAACACCTGCTTCAACGTGTGCCATCTGTTCATGGTTTCAGGCTTCAAGAGTTTTGCTTATGATTCCGTTTGGGCCATGTCCGTAATGCATGAAAGTTGTTTCTATCCACATGTCAGACGCCAAGAATAACCAAACTATGAACATGACAAGCGAGATCCACCACCAACCTTCCGTCTGTTACACACTTGAGGGGGGGATGTTTTCAATGTCTTTTGCCACTCAGATGATATTTATTTTCTAAGCAATAAATACCGTCTGAGTGGCAAAATACATTGAAACGTGATTGGCCTATAAATTTGTTCTCTCCTGAAATTTTTTTAGTAGTATAAATGTCTTAATAGCCCACAAGCTATAATAGCAGGTATATTAGGAGGGGACACGTCCCTTAAAAATTTTGATTTCTCCCTTGAAAAAGTTTTACTCTGCTCTAAAAATCAGAATTACCTCTGATCAAGCTTATTTGCCTACAGAAGGTCCTGTGTCTTCCTAACAATTACTTCTAAATCACATTCAATCTACTCATTCTCACTGTCAATGATAAGAAAGTTTTCATAAACAGGCGCGTAGCCAGAAATTTTGATAGGAGGTCAAACAGCAACCAAATCTCAACATTGAAATATATAGCGTAATGCCCTTTGCTTTTAGCATCACCTATAACATATGCCTTTTTCTGGCACTTCTTTTTCTAAATAATTCTGTTCAGCTTTAAACCGGCAAAGACAGTCTGCTTTCACTGAACCGACAAGTTTTAAAGATTGTTTTTAGTAAATTTCCAAATTTCTACTTTGAATGAAAGCCACCATTTGCTCGGAAAACATTCTTGTTTTGCTTTGGCGAAGCGGGTTCACTGAGGATGTGTTGCTGCACTGATCCTCTCGCCGTCCGCACGCCCCCTCAAAAGTATCAAAAGAGTGGATCAGGAGATGTTGCCAGTTAGCAGTTGGTTGTAGATTGCTTTGGCACGTTCTGCCCTGGTGCTGGAGAGTGATGATCCAAGTTAGATACCAAGGAGGATGAGGCGGCGTCCTTTCTTCCCAATAACCAAAACAAAGAGTTACGCTTTTTGCATCTGTTTCTGACGCACCAGTTTGCTGTATCCCACCTAATGGTGATGTAAGCTTCATTTCAAGACCATGGCAAAATTCCTCTCTGATAACGCTGACGTGCTATAAACATTGAATAACGTACTTTTGTCTGCAGCATCAGCCGTAGCCTTAAATCAGTGCTCGTCCAACTTTTGTGATGATGGCCAAAAACGCCTTTTCAGTCGCAACCAGAGGCTCATGCTTATATTTGATGGCCCAATTTCAAACTTATGCTGTATTCAGTTATTTGTTATATGACTAATGCTATGATAATGTTATGAACTGTATGATGGCAAACGTCAAAAAATCAATGATCCATTGTTTTTATAGTAGCCTATCGTTTTAGCCCACGTAACCACAACGTAGAAAGTGCTGCTCGGCCCAGTAAAAAGTGCTAAACGGCGCATAATTGGGCGAGACCCACAGTTTGCTGACAAATACCTCAAATAAACATCTTTTTTTGTTTTTGTACAGTTTTGAAACTCAAAACATGAATATGACGGTGATAAACACTTCATGCTTAGAAGCTCAAACTTTGTCTACAAAGCAATCCAGCTTCAGTCTATTTTATTACGCAATCACGCCACAGATACTGTTTAGCAACAATAGCATTAATTCTAGATATTTATTTGTGATGATTAAACATGTATTGTGAGGTGACTGTTCAATCACAGTTATGTGGAGCTTAACGTTTTCATCAATGATTTCCCATCAACTTGCCTGCTGGTATAAAGTTTTGTCAAGCAATTAGAGTCCGACCTGCACATTGTCTGAAGGTGTTACAACTTTTGCCAGCTGCCTATCTTACACTAAATTTGAAATCATTCAGCTGCCACGGGAAGAGTCAGCAGCAAAATCTAACGCAAGAAGGCAGATGCTTCTTAGGTAGGGTTGCCAGATGCGTTTTGTAAAAATACCGGCCATTTTGTTAACAGTGCCAGATCTAAGCTGTGTCGTAAATCATAAGCAGCACAAGGAAAACAGAGACAATCAGTGTTGTTGTGCAACAATAATTTTCCCATATTTTGGGTGGCCCATTACATTTCGGTGTGTGTGTGACGTGACAATCGCTCCAAAGATTGCGTCAACAGAAACAAAAACACTTCGCTGAAAGATCTGTCCCGACAAGATTCACTGCTAGAGTTATTATAATTTGAGAAAATTCTGCGTTAGTTGTTTTTGAAGTTAGGCCTACGGCAAGTTATTTCTTTTCAAAATACCGGCTTCAGGCACTGATTTTCAAAATATCGGCTTTTTACCGGCCTCTGCTAAATTAGCAGTAAAATACCGGCCAGGCCGGTGAAATACCGGCCATCTGGCAACCCTATTCTCAGGTGGTGAGAGGGTATTGACACTGCCATTGCTTACAAAGAGCTTGCAATCTGTTTTCTCGATAAAGCACATGTGACTGAAATGAAACTAAATTCAATTTTGTCCCAATCGATTGACACTTCTTTATTAAAAAGAAATGGATTAAAAAAAAAATTCAACTGCTTATGCAAGAATGGCTGGATTAGGGATTCCCAACCTTTCTTGAGCGCGACCCAAATCTACGTTTGGTGAACACCCCGCGATTTAGGTTTCAATCAACGTATGAAAAAATAATGATTGTATGAATGACTTTTGGCAGTAAGTTGCTAAGTCGTTTTTAATGTCAGCAATCTACTCTTTTCTCAAGAATGTACGCTACAGACAGACACACACAAGCAGTGGTAACGTTAGAAATACGCAACTCCAGTTTGAATCACCTCGACGCGACCCATTTTTTGACCCTTCGCCACCCTTGTTTGGGTTTCGACTCATACTTTGTGAACCACTGGGCTAGATTAACGAAACAACCGTTGTGTTTGTTAGGCTGCAGCAACAAGTTTTTCTTCATTTTAGTGCAGAGTCGTAGTGATAGTCAATTGTAGCTTCGTTTTCGCAAATACACATTTTGTGCAGACTGAGTTGGTCAATGCTGTGCAAGTTTGTTTAGAGGCATGTGCAACTTTCCCCAATTTACAATATTGTCTATATCATATTTGTAAATCGTATTGTTAACTCCAAATAGCTAGCTAAAAATCTAATCATTTTTGAGAAGCAAGTTTAGTGTAAGTAACGTACAAAAATGCTACCGCAGCCGCATTTCATAGCGTTCAATGACATAAAATCCAAATATTTTCAAACGCGTTGAGGGACCCTACAGCCTTTACATTACCAGCTGCATACGTCAACCAGCCGCTCAAGCATTGGACAAGATCCACATCTTACATGCGCGCAAGTTTTGTAGACCCACTTTGCGAGTCGGTGTCTTAGAGCAAACTTGCTGCTCGCCTTTGATGGAACGTGTGTTACTGTATGTCAGAAGCGTGTAAATATAAAAAGCACAATCTTAACGGCATTCACGGTGACTTCTTGCTCAACTGCAATATTGGCTGCTAAAAGTGTACTACTGATCTTGCATTTATAGCATCGAGATTTCACAAGCGTTTTTTACAAGGAAGTATTACAAATAAATGGTGGTTTTCATCCAAAGTAGAAGCTTGAAACTTTACTAAAAAAAATTTAAACTTGTAAATTAGGCCTAAATGAAAATAGACATTGTGTTTGCCGACTTAAATCTGAACATAGTTATTGAGAAAAAAACGCCAGAAAAATGCACGTTTTATGGATGATGCTTGTAAAAACAAGGGGCATTAAATATTTCAATGTTGAGACTTGGATGTTGTTTGTCCCCTCCTATCAAGATTTCTGGCTACGCGCCTGGTTGTGTATTTGCGAAAACGAAGCCACTATCGGTTTTTACCACGGCTCTGCAATAAGTTAAGAAATACTTGCCGCCGCAGCTTGACACAACGGTTGGTAAGTTGACCTAGCCCTAAATATGGATCAAAACCCAAAGGAGGGTGGAGAACGGTCAAAAATGGGTCCCACAGTGGCGATCCAAACCGGAGTTGTAAATTTTGAACGTTACCACTGGTACTGCTTCTCTGTGTCTGTCTGTAGCGTAGATACTTGAGAAAAGATTGCTGACAGTTAAAACGAACACGGCAACTCGCTGCCGAAAATCACCCACACAACAGTATTTTTCTCATACGTTGTTTGAGGCTTGGGTTGCGACGTGTTCACCAAACTCAAATTTGGGTCGCGCTCAAAAAAGTCTGGGAACTAAGCTGTTGAAATTTTCCTTTAAATCCATTAGTGTTTTAAAAAACAAAATCAAATCGACTAGGAGAATATTCAGTTTAGTTTCATTTTGGTCACATGCGCTTTATCGAGAAAACAGATTGCAAGCTATCTGTAGGTAAATGGCAGTGTCAATGCCCTCAGCACTTACAAAATAAAATGCATCTTTCTACTTTCATTAGATTTTGCTGCTGACCTTTCGCGTTGCAGCTGAATGCTTTGAAATTTACTGTAGGATATGGTGGCAATTAACATCATATGAAAGTTGAAACATTTTCAAATGTGTAGAGCTTGGATTCTGATTACTTGACAAAATTGTTTTTTTTTACTCGCCGGCAAGGTAGTGGGAGGTCAATGATGAAACCGTTAAGGCTCCACGTATTTGTGATTGAGCCGTCACAGTAGGTCTACATGCCACCACAGCTAAATATCTAGAATAAATGCTTTTGTTGCTAAACAGTGTGTATGGCCTAATTGCGTAATAAAATAAACGTTGAAACTGAACTGCTTCTTAGCCAAGGCTTGAGCGTCAAGGCACACAAAATGTATATCACCGCCATATTCGCGCATTTAGTTGTAAAACTGTACAAAAACAAATATGTTCATTTAAAGCTGCGGCTGATGCTGCAGTCGCCAATTGCCGCAACCAAAATCAAATATTAAAAAAAAATATATAGTACAGTAATATCATTCGTGAGGCTGATCTTGATTACAATATTCCTCAAACAACTCCGCGGAGATATATCATTGACACTAAAAAACAGAAACGTTGAATCTAAATGGATCCAGAAAACCTATGGCGACAGAACAGATAGATTTATATCTGTGGTGTGTGACTAATGGACTAGATTTGTTTTTCAACCGTGAACCATAATTAGGCCAACTCGTTTTCTTGACAGATTTCCAATCCAGCAGAAAACCAAGCACTGCCATCCTACATAGACTGCCTTATTTATTCGATTTTGAGCCGCGGCTTATAAAGTTTTTTTCTATCAATTCGTGCGGTTAGTAATCAAGGGCGGCTTACAGTTTTATTTCTTTACTTCATTGAAAGCTAGGCCTATAGATGACCCTGAGTTTTTCTTTGGCTACGTTTTGTTAACTAAACTCTCTTTTCTCATTCTGTTTAGCATTCTCTTTCTATTTAGTATCACATGCACACCCGTCGCAGGAGGCATCATGGGCTAATCCAGTGTTTCCCAACCATTCAAGGCTACTGGCACCCTACAGAAGACAAATATAATTTGCGACACCCAGTGGCGAACGCATAGCAATTTGCTTTAGGATTTGATGACATTTTCAAAACAGCATTTTTAATCATATATTGAAAAACGAATTAGCTCGCGGCACCCCTGAGTATTGTAAATGGCACCCCAGTTGAGAAGCACTGGGCTAATCTTTGTCTAATGGTAGTTTGCAATAAAATTGCATGTATTCATGTAAGGTTAGGATAACCCTAAAAGTACAACAGTAGCGGTGCTCTTTGCTAAGTGAAATAAGTGCTAGGAAGAAATCTTGCATTTTCACTGCATTTCATGTTTTTATTGCAGAAATGCAAACTATCGCTTTTTATTTTATGGTAAATAAGCAAAAGTTTCATTTCTCATTGTAAATGAACGAAAATTCGATTGTCCTCTGTAATTATTGTCATGAAATTACCTGACAAAACAACTTGATCGAAAGGTCCCTTAGCCATGGGCCATAGGTCCCTTAGGGTAGGACCTTTGGGCCACTTTTTCAACAAATTTTAAAGTGCAATCATTCAGAAGTTATAATATATGTTGGTTCCTTTTTGGTACCAAAATAATGGGGACCCTTTGCACTTTTCGGAAACCAACTTTGAGGCACTTGCGGGGAGCAGCAGAGGTTGCATCAAACAAAATGTTGATTTTGGCCCAAAGATCCCTAATCTCCTCTACAGTGCTGGTGGAAGCAGTGGCGTAGCCAGCACAAAATTTTTTTGGGGTCAAAATGTTTGACTTTAGGCGAAAAAGAGTGTTTTTGGGACACTGCTTGTCAAAGCACAAAATGACTGGATATGCCAAAATTTCTGGGAAGCCATGACCCACTGAGCCCCCTGGCTATGTCTGTAAGCAGAGCTGGAAACTAGTCAGAATGGGCTTTTTGTGTTGGGTTCTGGCCGAGACAGGCCGTAGCCAGGCTTTAAATTTTTTGGGGGAAATCATAGTTTGAAGGGGAAAGATTTTTGTTTTTATTACATGCTTTCTGGGCGCAACAAAATTTGGGAAAGCACAAAAAATTTGAGAGCACCTTTCACAAATGACCCGCGACTGCGAAGTAAATTCGGGCTTGATTTTAGCTTTGGTGTAATAGTGTGTTGTTGTATTTCGGTGTAATAATGTGTTGCTATATGCAATATCGTATATTAGCAAAATGTGTAAGCCTTGATGCGCTTACGACCGTTTACAGCCACGCATGCTAGTATTATTCTGATTGAAGAGCTGAAAACGTTAGACATGCAAGAGTGGTCAATGGCGGGGCCAGGGTTTACGGAAGTTGTTTCTCTGAATAACATCAGCAGGGCACCGTAGAACCATTAGCTACAATCTTTGGAGTTGCCAAGAATGTCTTCTAAAAGCATGGGCTTTGGCGGAAGACGAAAATCCGTCTCCGCCAGGAATTTCTGGCAATCTGGTCCAATTCGACTTTGCGATTAACCTGTCGCGTTCGGGTTTGTGCGTCGCGCTAGAGGTGAGCGTTTCCAGAACGATTCTAACTCTAAGTGGATGATTTAAAACCGTCCTTAAATGAGAATGCCCACGAAACTACCAGATAACTAGAAGAAATTTGAAAACAACAAGATTCGATAAATTCATTTTTAGCTTGAAAAGCAAGTCAGAATCGATAAAGGGAGTGACTACCAACGAGTAAAAGAACACTGATACCTAAAAATCAACCAGAGTGAAGTTTTCATAAAAATGCATTCGTGAAGCAAACTTCAAAGTATCAACGAAGTCTCGTGACGTAGCAGCAAAATATCGATATTACAAATAATAAAATCCCAACAAAAACTTCAAGAATTACTCTTTTCAGCATAAACATATTCGTCTGCAGTACAGAACCTCGAAGCAAATCCTAAGCGGTAGAAGCCAAGCTCAGAAATATAATATTGGGAAGCGAGAATTGGCTACACATCTTAATACTTGGATTTACGCATTCATTACAATCTTGGCTCAAAGGTTCAATAATTGCCTTTCACGCCTTCCTCTCGTCGGGCTATGCCCTTGGTAAAGGCTGTTGCGGAAATAACCTTTTATCGCGAGCTGTAGGCGCTAAGGCTCAAATGGTTTTCATTACAAACCTATGGGCTAGCTGCTCGATAACGTTCGTCTTGTTTGCGATTAGCTCCTCGGTGTCCAACTGGAGTGTGATGGGTCTTGGGTCATCTTCGGCAGCATCTCTGCTGCCGCGCCATGAACAGGGCGTTTCCCTACCCAGCTCGCGCTGAACACATCCAGCGCGGGTAGCAGTGGCTCCTCTCTGCAAAATGCAACCCGAACAACTTCTACATCATGATTTCGTGCATTGAAGAGATGAACGGATTGATGTTTTTCAAATCCAAATACGATCCAACAGTGGTGACTCTAGATTTAAGAAAGTGGGGGCCACTTCCGGGTCAAAGAAAAATTAGGGGGGTAACATAAACATCTCCCTGCATGGTGATTTTGTTGTTTGGCACACATGTATAGTGGATTTAACTTTTCGCATTACGACTTGCCGTTCCCTACTCGCTATTGCATTCCGTACGTGAGATCTGGTTTGTATCAACTT
>JGI24158J21664_10006134_pt1 | contig 15801 bp, 10 predicted proteins | sample Ectturendosymbi3_FD_21664 | JGI IMG/M metagenome (IMG submission 21664)
AAAAAAAAAAAAAAAAAAAAAAAAAAAAAAAAAAAAAAACTGAAATTTATTCCGAACTGCTCAGAAGTAGAACGGTTCTTTTTACACTTAAGTGGCGACTCAATTTCCGAGCTAGGAGCCGAATAAATAGCAAGCTGACGATCACATTTCCAGATGAAACTTGTGCAGTTTCGTGCACGTGGAACGTATATTTATTGCTGAAAGAGCAATTCAAAAACAAAATACAAATAAAAGATATTTGCTGTGACATTACTCACATTTTAGGTAGCTCTGCTGGCTATCGTGAAAAACGATCGCATAGTCGCATGATAGGTTCACACTGGGCCTGAAAGCATATTGCTCTAAAATACATTAACCACACTAATATAAGTAGAATTTCAATCACGTGTCTATACTGTTTCACATATTTCGACATTGGACTGCTGATGTGAAGAAAAAACATCAATCTTGCTAGTTCAGATTATGAAGAAAAGGTGTGACACTGTTCAATAGATGTTGGGGCAGTCGGGATGGCACCATCAAATCCACAATGAATACCTCCAAATTCAAGCTCTAGTCTCCCTGATAAAGTCAATTTCCATTTTGTGTATACTACTACGAACCCCCAAACAAGCTCTAAGCCACCCCAGTGCTGTTGATTTGACGATTAATCTGCTTCTATCCAGGCCAGAAAACACAAGTCAGAAACAGCCTATAACCTATTTACAACCATGAATCTCAGCCAACACCACAGATATCCATGAAAGAGTTAAAATTTGCATTGTTTTTCTGTTTTTTTTCTTCAAATTTATGTGGTTTACACATAAAATGAATGATCTAGTCCAGGGCCTCCAAACGTTGTTGTTCGAGGACCACATAAGGTAATACAGAACATGTAGAGGGCCGGACGTCTTACGTAATGTGATTGTATCGGGGTATGTTATATTTTACCAAATCTGTTTTATTCACAAAGCCGTCGTTTGCAGCACAACCAAACTCACGTGCTGACTTGTGCGGCGATATTTGTTTTGCCTTAAACCGCTTTTCCACACAAAACAACAGCCCACTTTTACAGTACATTGAAACACCAGCTCTTGAAGCAGATTTTGTTACGTAATTAATGCTGAGTGCTGCTCTTGATATTTTTCCTTAGCATTCACTTTACGTCTGCATAATCGATTGTAAGTATTGTGCGCTTCAGTTTGAAGTAGTCCGGAAAAAGCTGCTATTTCTCACCTGACCTTCCATAAAGTAGCCTGCAGGAGCAGAAATGCCTTTTAATAAAAATAGAATTGGTTATTTTGTTCTTTTTTATAGCAAGGTCTCGTGCACTGTTCCAAGTCAAAAAGTTTCACCATAAGTGTAGGGGTGAAAGGTGACAGGTGGTGTCTTTGTTTCCGAATCTAGAAAATAAGGAAAATATTGGTAAACTGAAAAGGAACTGTTTATTTCAAATCTCTTGTAAATTAGTTTTTTTATGGACATTTTTACCCGTTGTTCATTAGGGTGGGCCGAAAAAAAATCTTGAAAAAATGGAGGTCTAAAATTCTTGCAAACTACTCAAAAACAGGTTTTAAAACAAATTTGGGTGGTTGCCACTAGCAACCACCGTCCAACCACATGACAAAGGTTACCAAAAGGTCAACGTTCACAAATTTGGTCAGAAAATTCATAAAAGTAGTCAAAATTCATAAACTGAGTCGATATCTTCGGAAGAATTATTTTCACAAGAACCAAATTAGCAAAACAGGGTGGAGAGGCCAAATTTAGCTTTGATGTCAGAGTATTATCAACTATCTGACAGGACAAGTGCAGCTGTAGCAGATGCTGCACTGCAAGGTGCTAGCTTAATTACGAATTTGGACAAAACCTATATCATTGACAAAAACAAGTTGCGAAGAGAAAGAGTAAAGTACGAATCCATAATTGGTAATGATAATTGGTAAAGAAGAAGCAGTATTTTACAAGCTCATTGACGGGATCTGCATTAATGGAAGAAAAGACGCTACCTTCATGATTTAATATGATGCATAAACTGACAAATATTATAAAAAATGAGCTCCATGAGCACTTGTCGTTGATGGTAAACCCGGTGCTTGTTGCTTTACGCATGTCTCTCTACAAGATGGTAGAGCAGGGGTGCCAAAACTATTGCTTATCACGGGCCGCGGAGGGCAAAAACAATCAATTTGTACAAAAATTCTGCCTAATGTATATCTTACTATAAATGATAGAGGCTTCGTTTAACATACTGCCTAAGCACCTGCTTATCACAGCGTAAGCACCTGTAACAGGGACCACGTTTAAGGGGGGACGGGGAGGGACATATACCCACAACTTTTGGACAGGGGGGGCATAATATCCTTTGCCCCCCCAGCATTTTTTGATGAAATGTAATATAGTTGTGCAAATTTCATGGTTACATTACTTCTGGAAACGTTTCCCCAACATAAAACCAGGGAATAAATGAGGAAAATGAACATTATCACTGGATGATTATCTGTTGACACAGTAAACAGATTTCCTATGTAAACTGAATGGTCAGGATTACTGAAAAGTGTATTGGTTAATTTGAATTACCGAATCGATGTGCACATGAACTTGGCTCCATCACGAATTCCTGCGCTGCTGGTTTGTAGCCCGCAATCACAATACGGTTACCACCAGGCGCGTAGCCAGGGAGGGCAACGGGGCAGTGCCACCCCCAATTCCAAAGTGTTCAGGTTAATAAAATATTTGAAGTATAAGCCAAAGAAATACAGTATTTCAGTGCAAATTAATCAAACTGCCCTGTGTCCCACCTAATGGTTATGTAAGCTTCATTTCAAGACCATCGCAAGTTCCTCTCTGATAACCGTGGGTATTATAAATAAAACCTATCCTCGTTTCTAGTGTCAGCGTAGCCTTAAATCAATATCGTAGATTTTTGTTTTTGCACACTTTTAAAACTACATGCGTGAATATGGCGGTGATATAAATTTTATGTGCCTTGAAGCTCAAAATTTGGCTAAGAAGCGATTCATCTTCAAAGTCTTCTTCATTGCACCACAGTTACTGTTCACAGCAGGGTTTCTAAACCGGAGCCCTCGGCCCCTCTTAATCAGATCAATATTGTTATAGAACGAAGTCAGTTCTTTCTTTTGTATGTAATTGAGAGCGGGGGTGGATATTAGGGGAGGCGAGCTGGGCTGTCGCCGATCAGGGGCCATATTTTCCAGAGACGCCGTGGGGCCCCACACTTAGTTTTTCCCGTGTTTTTCGATGATACATCTTGACATTCTTCTGCTGCTGCACTGCTGGTTAAACTAGGTCTATTGTCATCGTAACGTAGATCTACGTCTGTCACAACATGCTCTTCGATTTTCTGTCCTCTTACAAGTTCCGCAGAAATGTCTCGGCTGGACTTCACTGCCAATGTAAAATAGTCACTTGAATGTTTCTTGACTTGGCTGCAACTTCTTTCTCTTTCATTTTTGCCTCTTTTGCTTTTCTACGTCTTTTAGAACCACTTTGATAAGCTCTGCACTTGTGAAGATGACAATCCCTCTTTTGTTCATGTTTATTTATTAATAAGCTCAACAGGGCTGCCACATTTTCATCGCAAAAAGGGAGGACAACTTACGACTGTCACTTACTTGAATGCATTACACTTAAGTCAAATAACAATTAGGCTTATTGATAAGTTTTTAGCATTAAGTAAGACGTCCAGTGTGAACGATGTTTCAGTCAAACACTCAAAAAAATCCTCATGTACTTGTCCTGTTTAACTCATGAATATTTTGCAGTTTCCTTAAATTTCGTTAAAACGTAAAATCGCCTTCAACAATATTATGGAAGTAATTACATGAAATATATTTTAATTTGAACACCAGCTTTAATAGAATAGAAACTGATTCAGTTATAAAGATTTCTCTTTCTTTTAGGTTTGTGGCTGCATCAAGGAAAAAATCGTTCCATATTAGCGTAATGTGTCATAACGTTGAAGTAAAACTGCAGTCTTTGTTAGTTCGCTGAAGAATTCAATGGTATTGCAAGTTGCAAAATATTTTGCCCATCTTTCATGTTCCCTCATTTTACAATAAACTGCATTTGGTTGATGCTCTTTTTGCAGAACTCAAATAAGTTTTGGTGTTGGTCAAACAGTTTAGCTTCATCAATTGAAACGTTTCTCTCAAGCAGATGCTACTCACATGGTTCAACATTTTCCCATTCATTTATTTTCAAACGGAAGAATCTAGTCAAAGCATTTAAATTCAGGAAATAAAGTGGTCCATTAATCCAGATGTGCAACACAAGACTTGTACGATACAAATACATCTGACACGAATAATACACACTCACGATCCTTGTCTTCTCTCAGTCTCTGTGTCTTCTTGTTACTGAATTAACGTGGCTTGATATATACACCTGATTGTCTCTATTGAATCCTTGCCTTTACAGTGGCGAAACACGATACAACCTCAACAAATGATACTTTAGACTTCTCAATAATCCGAACTTGCTCATTAAAAGCAACTAGAAATAATTGCAAATGTCTTAATATCTTAAACAGAGTTCGCTCAGAGAATTTCCAAAAAAAACATTTCAGAACAACAGTTGGCTTGTCGATGGACATGAAGTATGAATGTGAAGCTGGGTAAATTTGAAACCTACTTGGCAAGCTGTAGGATAAAATGACAGCCACCTGGTTACGTTGTGAGAAAAAAGTTTTTGGTAGTCAATATCCACAAAGTCACAACAGTCGCTTTTGCGAACTTTGTAAATGTAACCACACGTAATTCACTCAGCTTCAAAATTATTTAGTCTTTTTCTGAAAAAGGGATATTTTGAAAGAATTTCTCTATTTTTATTGTATTTCTGATTAGCTATAATAACAAGAAAGTACTACACTAAGCTATGTACATTACATTGATCATCGTATCACGGTTCATCAGCAAAGCTAGTACAAAACCTATAATGGAGTCAAAAGTCCGCGTTCTAATGCCAAAGTCATTGAGATATTTAAAAAAGATTTACCATTGTCATGTAACGATTAATGTGAAAGCATTCCCGCCTTTCCAACCGAGAATTAACGCAACCAAAACAGAACAATTAGACAACTTGCAGGCCCTCCCCTCAGCTAAGCTACGCCACCAGCTCGTACCTTTTTTCGGTTGAGTATGGATAGCTTACCGTAACTTAGGGGGGCAGGAGGACGAACTTCCCCTCTGGCAAGCTAAATGTAAAAAACGGTTTCTCACTTAACTTGTATTTCGATTTGGCATTTTTTGGTTTTCAGTAGGTTGTTGCTTTGGGTTTTTCGGGTTATTTTCCGGTGATTTACGGTTTTAGTTTAGCCATCCACATCCGGATTCACCACCATTTCTCAAGATTTTTTCTGAGTGTTGGCTGGTGGACCCGTACAGTGGCCAGTGGGCCCCTTTTATCTAAGTTTACCACCCTGGCTCAAACCTTTAGTTACGCCGCTGATTTTGCTACATGTAAAATAAGAAAAAAGGAGGATATTTTGGCATTTTTGGATGTCTACGGAGATCATGTGCGCAATTTGGTTGCACGTTTTCAGACAGTGGGGATACAATATGCCATGACCCCCAGCTTTTTGTCTTAAGGTTTTGTATTTGGACAGGTTTCAAAAATAAACGTGACTTTGTCACGTTTTGTATGAAGAGCTTTCCATGATGGATGGTTGGCTACACATAGCCAAGTTGATGTTGGAACAGAGTTTGGTGTTATCACTAATTCTGTTAGCTTGCAAATTTTAGCTTCGATAAAATGATTTTTAGGTTTTTTCAAGTTTCTAGAGACCACGAAAGATGGTTAACTGCTTCTGTCCAACATTTCAACCTGTGTGCATGGGCGTCAGCAGGGCTGGGGGGAAACGGTTATTTGCCCCCCCCTGGAAATTGGGACTAAGAAGCAAATACTTCTAGGAAACCTGAAGTGAGCAGTTTAATTCCGATTAATTGAGTTAATCCTTGCAATGACAGTTTACTTGCAGGTATGACACTCACACTGCACATTGTGAACTTAAAAGTAACACATTCCCGACAAAACTTGTTTCAACAGTTTGAAGCGGACCTCGTTTCGGCCTGCAGCCTAGTCAAAGCATTTATCATTACTTATATTGAACGCAACTTGCGCGGTGGGGCGATGCGCCCGCGTAAAGGCAATACCGACTCGCGCGGGTAGCAACAAGAAGAACGGGGACAGAAAAAGTAAGAAGGGAAGCAACTTCACAGAAAAAGGTGCAACGAACGCGCGACCTCGGCAGGAATCGGACATGCAGGTTGTTTTCGCGCAAGAGCCGGTTTGAAAAGCGTATGAGAAAGCCTGATCCCTTCATTTGTGCATTTCGATGTGTCTCGAGCTTGTTTTCCGTTCACGAATTAAAACATCGTCGATCACGCTACGTCTCCGTAATCGCTCAGACATAGAACCTGCGCCGCCACAAGTTTGCGACGGAAACTCAAAAGAACTTGGAGAATATTATACCCATGTGACTTTCATGTTATCTTACGTGTATATTTTGTTAGCTGTACTTCTAATGCTCATTCTGGAAGCAAAAAGAACTCAGTTGAAAAGCACTCAATGTAAGGCTGGAGAGAACATTTTGGTTGCTCCCAAATGCAATTAACACAAAGTTTGGAGTTACAAAGACTAAACTTTGGAAATTGTAGGGTATGCTTTGCTCAGTCTGTTTGTCACTAAGCATTGTTCTAAGCCAAGTTCTTAACCTGAGGCCCATGAAACCGTAACGTAAGGGATCCGTGAATGTGATTTAAAGAGTTAATAGGTTTTGAAGATAATTCGATTACTGCTTCGATGATTAAAGTTTAATTTCGAATATTCATTGCAAAGTTTCTTCTTAAGCGGTCCGTAACTTCTATTAGGATGGAGTATTGGTCCGTGACTCACGGATGTTTAAGAAACGCTGTTCTAAACACAGGCGACTGTTTGACAGAGATAATAAAAAACTGTCTGTCATACAAAAAAGAGGGTAATCTGTAATTACGTCCTCAAAATGTCGGCAGAAAGAAAATCATGGGCCGGAATGTGTGGTGGCTAAGACCGACATTTTGTACCTTGTCCATTGATGTATTTTAGTAACTGCAAGACCAAAAATTGATACATAACTTTGCGGTTTATTTTATAATCACAAAAATAGCAGATTGTAAGTTGGCTAATGCGTTCTACGTGGTTTGGCCTTGTATTCACTAGATTCAGATACCTGACCGACTTTCAGGAAAACAATAAGTCTAGTAATTGTTTCGTCACAATATCAAAAAATATACAAGTGAACTATTGCCGATAATTTAATAGCGTCTACAAATAAACTTTACTCGCTAATAAAAATGACTACGTGATGGCACACACAATGTCGTACATATGGCTGAACACATAGCATGGTGGAGACCCCTTTTTGGTGGGGGGCCCTAGGTCCGTCCCCCTTGGGCACCCTCTAAGTCCGGCGCTGCCACTTATACAACAACGTGCAAAACGTCCAGCTTGGCTTCTTGTACCTTTGGGGTTCCGAAGCGATCTGACAATGCCAAAAAGAATCGTGAAACCTACAAGTGTAACGTCTTTATTCCCAGTGAAACGAGGTCGCGCATTTATAAAGTGCTAGTTTCAACGATGCAGTCTGAACTGTCGCGAATCAAAACATAACATTTTAAAACAAGATTCAGCGCTCCAAGATCAAGACACATAAAAAAGAATTGATGAAGGTTGCGCGACACTGGCTATGTTAGATAAACACCCTGCGCTGAGGTAAAATTTAAATACGTCGCAGCAAAATTTCAACTCATAACGCTTCAGGAACTTTCCATCGCCCCAGCTGTCCGAACGAGTCGTCTTTTAACAAATGGACAGTAAGGATTAGATCCTGCTATCCAGTTCGTGTTTTACTCAGATGAAAAAAATGAACTGTTCTCGATTCTCGAGGTCAACGGATATCGCTGATAAACATTTCTCGAAGATTCCTACAAACAATCTCTGTTGCATCACGTTTCTCGTGTTGACCTTGGAATATTAACGATATGTCTTTCATGTCCTTTTTTTCAGCAGCGTAAGGGAATACCACGAGCATTGCGACGCAAGAGACGGTCCAGCAGCACAGATTTAATGTGACATACGATTGGGGACGTTTTCTTTCAGACACATTTTTAAGGGTCTACTTGCATCCAGTGTCGTGAGACACACTCTTGCACGGTTATTAAAATCACAACGTAATATTTGGGTCTTAATGGTTGAGTGCTTATACAGTAATTGTGGTAACCCACGGTCATGACTTAAGCACAAAATCAAACAGAAAAGTAATTAATACATGAATCACACTCAACCTTTCATCAAATTGTGCCCGAGTTTCAAAATATTTAATGCGATGTAACAAATTTTATAACAAGCAAGTATTAAATCGTTATTCTCAAATTTGTTTCACTTGTTTGCTAATTTATTACATTTCTTTAATATGATTTTGAAAATATGGCTGCAGTTTGCTGCGATTGGTTCCATGTCACAAGTGTCAATAATGAAACTAGGCTTTTTCAGAATTTTTTGAGTATACCGCAGTTTTCCCTCCAACCAACTGCACTTTAATATCTGTGTTCCCAACTTCGTTTTGAACAGTCATCAACCATGTTCATCTTCGAAAGTTGCTCACACATCATTCATGCAATCCTTGCTTTCGTTTACATGCCACCACTCGTGGATGGACCGAATAGATTGTGGGTGAATTACTGCAGCGGTTGAAACATTATACCGTTCTCCTTTTTCACCATAAATTTCCCAAAACGGCCGTTTATCATTCGCTGATATACCATACAAGGAACGGCACAACGCGCAAAACCCTGTGTAGTCCCAGCACTGGTAAGCTGCGTGTGGGTTTTTGTCTCTCCACGCAAAGTATTCTGCGTAAGCAGTTTGGTTTTTATCGAGGTAGTTCAAGTAATCCACCAACTCCTTGGTTGTATTGAAGTCTTCGACATGTATGAATGAATGCGGAGGAGCGATGGCTTCGTAGTCTTTACGAAGCGCGCCGTAAACAACAGGTACGGTTCCAACAGTCAAACCGTTCACAAAAAACTTCTCGGTTATATAATCCCGACAGTGAAGAGAGTTTTCAAAAGCGAGATAAAATTTGTAAGTTTGAACGAAACGTTGAAAATCTAACTTGTCTCCGGTGAAATGTGTGTCTTTGAAGCATTTTCCATAACGATCGAGTTTCAAACCATTTTTGATCATATCGTCGGCGAGTTTCAAGCGCCTCTTAGCGTTGGATCCGCTGTAGCAATTTGACACAAACCACACCGCTGTTCTCTTTTTCTTGGAAAGGATATACGATGTGCTCTGATCGGCTGGAGATACAAGTTTTCCAGTTGGGAACCGGACAAGGTTGCTGCAACTTGACTGAGTGTAGAATGTCGAGTCTCTCCTGAAATGAGCCGAGTTAGGTAAAAGTTGCAAAGGGGAACATTTGCAAAAAACATGTTAGAATAATCAAATCTTTGTCTGTCTATCGAAAGGGATCCTTTCAGAGTGAAAATTAGACACTATGATACTCTTTTCAGAGTATACATTTTACCTACTGAGTAGGCATCATCACTCTTTATTCAAGTGGAATCAAATTGTTGACAAATATTTTGTGTTTTGTGACGATGTGCAGCGACTCAGAGCTTGGTGAAAGTCAGCTGAAGCAAAAGTAGCACCTGCCCTGACATTTTCTTAGTTTAGGCGGCATGGGCGGCAGAAGGATTTTTCCCAAGGGGAGGCCGCTAGTTGATTTTCCAAGAATATTTCTAGAGTGAGACCAAAAGTGGTGAAATGTCGATTTTCCCATTCAAAACTAAGAAAACAACTTTTTTGCTGAAATTTTCAAAATCCAGGGGCTCCAAGGCCCCCTACCCCCCTTCCGACGCCCATGTTAGACCCCAGTTACTTTCTGGGTATTAAAGCATGTCTGGTTCATAAAAATATCACGGTTATTTCGAGCTTTGTGCATAATTGCTTTACTGGAATACATCGCTCTGCTTAACTTAACCTTGAGCGTGGACAATAAATTTTCTGTCCTTGTTTAAATGAACGATCCTTATAAGTTTAAGCGCCTTCTTCAACTCTCCACTTTCAGACCACAGTGCTGCGAATTACATTGAAAACCTCAAACGTAGTGGCAAGTTTGGTGCGAAATGGTTGAGCAACATCTACAAACAATTGTGCAATTATTTTTTGCCATATAAAAAACATGATTCTTGTGAAAGCCGTTTGTCAAACATCGTATACTATCGCCGTGTGAACGTTTAAGCAAGCGGGGCCTGCTGTAGGTCTATAAGGCGTTTTATTTTACTTGTAGCTCACGCAAGAATGGTGCCATGCTTCTCGGGATGTCGTAGGGGCACACGAAGTTGATTTTAATGTACAGAGGAGACTGAGTAAAAACCTACATCAGACAAACGAAGGTACTGAGAAAACGTTGGCAACGTAACTTAATACAGTCAGGTTCGCCACATGCCTAGCACGTTTGATTAAGTGAAACAACTGATGCTTGAGTCCTGAAGAAAGACTGCGCAGGGCACTTCATCATTGCACGAGTAACCAGGTTGCCATGTCAGATGACTGGGTATCAAAGAGCCACACATCTGGATCAAATGCAAAGCACTCAAACGTCCAGTTATTGCAGTGGGCTCGATTTTCGTTAAACACTAACCTTTGCCAATGAACATGCTTGACGCGTTTTGCGGAACAACTTAGTAGATTATTTTGGGACTGCAACCAAGCCCGTAGCACGCCCGTGGCCAGGATCTCATAGCAGGGGGCCAAAAACCACAAGGGGAGGGCACATTTTTATACAATATTGGATGTATGCAGCAGCTGAGGGGCTAAACATGAAATAAGGGGAGCACAGATTTTAATCTGGAGGACCCGACACCACTGGTCCCCCAGCTGGCGACGGACCTGGCCCGCAGCCAGCCAGGTTTTAAGGTTTGGTGCGGCCAAATCTTTTATTAGGGTGCAACAATTTTGTTATTAGGGTGCAACAGTTTTGGCAAAATCTAATATTAAGGTGCAACAGTTTTGTTATTAGGGTGCAACGGTTTTGGCAAAATCTAATATTAGGGTGCAACAGTTTTGTTATTAGGGTGCAACAGTTTTGGCAAAATCTGATATTAGGGTGCAACAGTTTTGTTTTTGTTATATGTTTGAAACAAATTTTTCGGGGCACAACAAAAGTTGGGGATCACACAAACCTAGGGGCCACACTGCCCCCGAATGTCTCCCTGTTGCTGTGGGCCTGTCTGCAGCTGATTTTTAGGTTATGATCTTTTTTTACATAGAAACTTGCGTTTTTCACAGCTGTGTTTTCAACTGCGTCAAGTATTTCTGCAACTTGAATCAAAACGTTTTATATTTTAAGCTATTTTAAGGTCAGTGTTATACCTTCAACAGATTACATGCGCCTGTAGAAGCGTTTGCCAAGTAGCCAGAAATGCTACACACCGCAGCAGCACATATTCACCTCAATGTCATTGTGGCGTTGAAAAAGTGATCAGGAAAGAGATTTAAATCTATTTTCTTCTCGCCAAATTTCTGTGTTCTTCTCGGACTTTCCATGGTCCAAAAGACGTAAAGCTGGTCGCTTTTCCTGAAAAAAAGCTGTTATCGGTTTTGCTTTTATGTGTGAAGCGAAACCGCTCAAGAGACCGCTTTTCAGTCAGGAAGATCCTTGTGCGCTAAAAAATCGAAAAAAATGTGAAAATCCAAACGTCGGTAATAATGCGTCATATGTAACGTCGGTAATAATGCGTAATATGCGTCAACCCTCTGTCTTTCAGACTGAAGAAATTTTTTTCAAAAATATTTCTCTGCAGCTGTGCGTGCAACCAGCAGCATTAAAGTCACCAGATGCTCGAGTCTACTTTTCCAAGTTTATCCTGACGTGATATTTCTTATCAACCAATCTGTGCTTCTGTATTTACATGTTTAATGAAGTCGTAAAACTTGGACTGAAATTGCATTTGATTCAAAACAATTTTCATAACCGCATTAAATTCGGTTGTATTGGCTGAAGGGTACGGTTGTTTTATAGGAAAATCAAAACACAGTTGATGCCCCCCCGGTGCCACAAATGAGTTCACTTGGAGTTATTTTTCAGCAATCGGCAAATTCGAGTTTCACCTTTCAAGCCTGGAGTCATTTCAAAAACAGCAAATGGTTAATAAAGCGTTTTCTTCTGTGTGTATTTGCAGTTTTTAACTAAGGATTGTGGATGATGTGAAAGCACCAACATCATGAAAATTTTCCCCCAGGCACAAAAGAAGCAGCTTTCAAATTGCAACAAGCCATAAATGTGTACATTTTGTAGATCTCGTCAATTTTGTCGCAATGACCAAGGAAGGTATTTCAGTAAAATCAAGATCAATGCTGACTCACCGTTTTTCGTGGTCTGAAAGTGAACGGTAGGCATCGCTACTGACGTCGAACACAATTGCTTTTGTGTCGTCATGGCTGAGCTGCTTTGCAAACACAGAGGCAAAAACATGTTCAAAGCATTGCTTTACAGTATCTTTTAGGATTATACCTTGTTTTTCTCATAGCAGTTGTTACGATGAAACAAAGTAAAAAGACATTTTCAACGTTACTTATCAACTGCCTTTTAGATAGTAATTCCACGCGAACGTAGTATGACCTTATGTCATAAAAGCAAAGTAGAACTTGGATTAGCATGCTTTAGACTCTTGAGTCTCCACGCGCGCCAAAATTTTGGCGTACGAAGTTATGATCGGCCATGACTTCTGAAAAGATTGAGCTAGAGAGTCAGTGAAGGCATCATCGCATCGTTTGAGGTAGGTTGCGCGCTCCTGTGACGTCACTATGACGTCGTTTTAGAGGAAAAAAGCGGTTTTCGCGTAGGCTAGGAAATCCAGTTGCGTCCATTCAAGCAGCCACAGAGCTCAAACCAAACACGTTAAGAAAAATACTTTCTACATAAAAAATGTCGGTAAGGGCCTTACCTTTGCGATTATGATAAAAAAAAGTTCAAAAAATTATTTGTGGGTGGTCAAACGTGGCAATATCGAAAGATTTTGGGGATTTTCCGTTTCAAGCCACTTTTCGGCCAGTCAACACTCACTAACCCCACCGAAGTTGCCGAACAGGTGTAATTGGGTGTCTTACAACATTCCATAAAAGTTCAGGCCAAACTATTGACAGGAAAATTTTATTCTTAAAAAAAATTAAAAAATCAACTTTCCTCCCTTGTTCGGATTCGTAGGCTAGTATTAACAACAACTGGAACAGTGGTCTTTGTTGACGACAATATCTTGAAAGTATTTGTTGTCAAATAACGGCACTAAAGTTTGTCAACAAAAACGTTTGATATTCTACTCATTAGCTTAAAAATATAAAGTGATGTAACTAATTAAAAGAGCCAATGTCAACTTAAAAAAGAAGTAAAACACTTACAACGAATAAGTAACTTAACTATAAAGTGGAAATTCCTCCCATGAACTCATGAAATTCCTCCCTGGTTGGGAACCACTGCTCTCAAGCTTCGGAATAGCTCTTAGAACATTTTGAAGAACAAACCAAGTAATTACCCCCAGTATTTTTCGCAGGACCCCACAACGTGATCTGGAACTCAATCTACCCAAACCACACTTCTTTACCCACCCCCTTATGCTTCCCCAAAACAGCCCGAACTCACTTTTTTGAGAATAACCTGTTCTTGGGTTTTCAGACGTCGGCGAAGCGCAAAATCCGGATCGGAAAAGCTAAATGGGATGTGAGGTTCGAGTTTTTTTGAAAAATGAGTATGGCAAATGCACAAATACGGATTTTTCTTAAATAATTCACATCTAAAAAGGTGATTTGTCAAGTACATTGGATTCCTTGCTTTCCCCCGCACCCAGGTATGTTTTCACTGCCTTTCTAACCCGATTCGTTCAGGAATTACGGCTGATCATAATTTCTGAGCCAAAATTTTGGTGCGCGAGGGTCTTAAAAGTTTAACGCAGTGTTGCAATGAAAAAGACATTAATTGCCAAATTTTAGTTTGACAAGCTCCCATTATCCCCTCTCCATGAAGTACAGTATAAAAAATTTAAGGCCCCCGCCTAGATTTGGATTTATTGTTATGGACTGAGAAAATCAACATGGAATGAGAAACCAAACAGACTACAACTTCTATCACAGAAACGAAAGCTACGTTTACAACCAAATAAAAAAATGCACACGAATAGCTTTGTCAGATTGCTTCAATATTTCTTACCAAACTTCTATTTGTAGTTATTGCACATGTTCCACAGAGAGGGGGACTTGCAATTTGCTCCGATTTAAACCAAAAACTTTTCTCCCACAGTAATATAATCTGCAAATACAAAATGGTAAACCTCACAAATGACACACGAATTTTACGCATCAAAATACATTACAATTGGTGGTAAATTGCAAAACATGTAACAAACGTTGACTTAAATAACAGTTTCTCGATATAACCAAAAGCAACAACTATTCAAACATTTCGATTATAACTAGAAATTCCCAACATAATTTTCACGCATTTAAAAAAGAAAACACCTTTAGAAAAACTGCAAGTTTGGAAAGGAAGCTTAAAAATAACAAGAGCATTTTATAAATACAGTAGATATTTGGTTAAATAACAATTGCTAACCTTTTTTAAAGAAGTTTCATCATTCGAATTTTGTAGAGCTAAAGTATCACGTAAATATCCCTTTTCCTCAGACAATTCCTCTTTTCGATGTATTCCTCGAAAACTTTTTTGCATGACTGCAGCAAAAAGTAGTTAAAGTTAATACTGGTCATAAACGTGCTTTCATGTACAATTTGCTGTTTAAAAACATCAAATATTCCCACGCTGTGTCCAGTGCAACCACAGCAACAAACAGCTTCCGTGCGATGAGTCAAAAATTCGTTGCAAAATATCTTTTTTATTTTGTTTATTTCTTTGAACCAATACTGATTCCAAAACACTGTTTCATTTCTAATCGACGGTGCGATTACTTCCGGCAACCTTACGTTTGTTAATATTGCGTCAAAGTCTTAGGAAAAGCAAAATATCCTTTTTCTTCAGCTGTTTCGTACATTGATGATAAATACAAGAGCTGAATACTAACAACAAACTGTGGATTACATGACGTTCAATGAAACAAAGAACAACATCCAAACTTAGTCGAATGCATTTCTTAGAAAATCCATCCGTAATTTCGTCCTTTGACTTTTACCTCCATCCTGAATCACATGGTAGATAATCGACATCATGGAAAGCAGGCAAAGCGCTAGAAGAAGGTATGAAAGACACAAGTTGCTCGGCTTGAAGCATGTCATCTTCTTCCCATGACCTCGACTTGTTATCCACTGCTCAAGGCGATTCAAAAAGCATCTTCCACAGATATCTCAACTGTTAAGTACTGATAAGTAGCAAAATAATTCAGCCATAGTTGTTGAGGTTAACCCAAAAGCATATTCATGCACTCTATGCTTCGAAATTTAAAAAATTTGGTTGTTTAACTTTGGGGATGATGTATTGATAAGTACGTTAATAACTACAGTCGTCACACCTGAGAACATCATAAAGTTGAAACACTATATGCATAAAGGACTGAGCATTTACCAAGCAAGTACTATAAGACCACATTTGTGACGGTGTCTTTCCTGATAATCTAAAAATCGCTAAAGTAGTACCCGTTTTTAAGTCGGGAGCGAAATTCCGACAAATTACAGACCAATATCAGTTTTAACATACCTTTCAAAAATTTTTGAAAAGGTACTCTACGGAAGAATTAACGATTATTTTACTAAAAACAACTT
>JGI24158J21664_10006135_pt1 | contig 15800 bp, 9 predicted proteins | sample Ectturendosymbi3_FD_21664 | JGI IMG/M metagenome (IMG submission 21664)
TTATCATGTTTGGTTTCTTTATATCCAATATCAATAGATCAATAATCAGCAGCAAATTGCAAATTGTTTGATACAGTATTAAGTTAGGTTATTACACGCACTACTACAACACTATCCCCTGTCTTATTCAAATAGAAATGAAAGTGTATCCGGTTGCTGATTTTTTTTCTAAAACCCGAAATCACCGGAAAATAAGCCAAAAACTTCCGAAAAACGCAAAAAAAACAACAATCTACTGAAAAACCAAAGGAATACTGAATAGCTTGAAAGGGGGAGAGGTTCGCGCCCCTGCTCCCCCCCCGTCACCCCTGCTCCCCCCCCGTCAGTTACGCCACTGTTGCAGACCTGTGTTGTATCCAGGGGCAGGTGCTAGGTGGTTTGGGGCCCCCTCAAACCTGGACTTTGGTGCCCCAATACAGGTGTGGATGAACCGGGAGAGCTGCATGGGATGACCCACCACTTTTAAATTTCGAATTTTGCTTAAATAAGTTTAAGCAACACAATTACTATTAGGTCCATTAAAAAAGTAAATCGTTTAATGAAAAAATTGACAGAATTTTGGCAAAATTATTTGTAATATATTATATTATTTTTACTTGACAAACAAATTTAATCAAGAGCACTTGAACCACAGGATGTTTTTGCACATTCACAAACACTTAATAGATCAGGTTGATCTCATAACAATACTACGAGAATTCATAGCAGTAAATGATCGTAGAATTAACATTTTGGAAAGAAGTTTGTACTGTAACACAGTAACATCTGTTGTTACTAGGGATCGTTCACATATTCCGTCATCAGAATTTTAAATGTCCATTTTTTACCATGTCATCAGTTTAAAAGCTCCCTAACCCTATCTGATGATGTAATATATGTACGCTCCCTTAGCTTTGTGCATGTTATATTTGTGTGCTTACTTGTGAATAAATTTTGTGTAAGACTAAGAACAACTGGTTACATTTATGTGCTCAAGTCAGTGCAGCGTATGTAAATCGGGGTCGTTGAGTGTTTATAAAATATTGCACAAAAATGCTTAAACATGCTGACAAAAGTTATTGACGTCATATCACAATGGATGTGACGTCACAGTTGCCAATTCAAACTGCAATATTTTTCCATATTTTTTGACGTGCTCTTGTGCCCCCAATTTGAAAACGGCTACTCCGCCACTGTCCCAAATTGCATTTAACACATAATATTCATGCAAACACACACGTCGATTTATTTTTAAAAATGTTTATAAAAGCATATTTCAACAACATCAACACAACAAATAAAGCAGAGAGACTTTAGAATTTGCTATATTTCAAGCTAGGAAAATCACGTTTTTCTAGTTTTCAAGATGCAAATGTTTTATCAACTCAGTCATATCTAAGGTTTTTTGCAATTTCACTTTCAGTAGATATCATTGGCAGATTTAGATTTGCTAGTCTTTCATCAATCATGTTTATCTGTGAAACGTTTTGATTAACTTCAACTTGCTGAAAATCCGTTCAACAGTATTGCATACAGCGGTGATCGGCAAACGTCCGTTATGATGCCCCCAAGCAATCTATCAGCCGTAATTAAAAGTCCGTGCTTACTTTGAAGGCCCTCTTTCAAACTTATTGACTATTCAGTTATCTGTAACATAACAATGCTATGTTAATGTCATGAACCCTATAAAAACCACAATACTACCATGTTAACATGAAACAATCAATGTTCTATAGTTGTTACAGTAGCCTATACTTGATCCCGCGCAACCAGCGCAGCTCTTGAGCTCTTACATACCACGCGCCCCACAACAGTAAGTGTTGCGCGGCTAAATAAAAAGTGCTGAACGGTTCACAAGTGGGCCGAGGCCCACAGTTTGCCGACCACTGGCGTAGAGTGTTATTGGTTAAATAACTGGATACCTCATTGGTGTAAACTGTGACGTGTTAAGTTTTCATTGGACATGTCTGATGCAAGATACACCGGATATTACAGGCGCAAGCTACGAATACGATTTTCCATGGTATACAATTCCAAAGTGTGTGTTAGTGTGACATGAACAATGCGAGCCACTGGAAATAAAACTTCAAATTGCTAGAAATTTGCTGGAACATCCAGATGGTGAGCGGTGCACGTTTGCAAAAATCATTGCAAATGCGCTGTTAAATTCTAATCTAAAAATAACAGTACCAATTCCCCAGTAGTGAAACAGACCAACTAAAAAACGTGAAAATTTTTAAATAGTGGGACGGTCAAGTTGAGCTTAGTAATGGTGGTTGCTTCACTTGCGAGCAATTCCTACTTTCAATCAATATGATTCGTTGCTCCAATGTTTTGTAACTTCACGTCGAAACATACGGGAGCCCTCAATCAAAAAATTCAAATAGTTGGTAAAAATTGTCATTGTTTCAAGATGAACATGTACATGATGGCCACGAGCCGTTTGGAGGCGGTAGGTTATCTGTGTGGAATTCTAACCTGGTTAGGGTCGATGGCAGTGGTGAGCATCCCTGATTGGAAACATTCGATCTTGGAGAAAGAAGGATCGTATCAAGGGTTTATCATCGCTCGTGGGTTGTGGTCAGAATGTACTTTAAAGAATACCGGATCCGTGGAATGCCAACGTCTGAACGAGCCGTTTTTTGTGTTGCCGATCACGTATCGGGTGTGTCGGGTCTTCACAGTCAGCGCGGTGACTTTCGCCTTTATCGCCGTTGTGGCGACACCTGCTGGTAAGAACGGAAAGTAAATAAAAGTCATAGTTACATGGAATGAATTTGTTCTACCTTTCAAAGTTTGTCAGTAGTTGTTGTAGCTAACCTGGTTGCCCAAAACTTTCCATGCACTAGTAGTAACAGTAGACAAGAAATATATTTTTTGAATAAAATGTCTAAGCAGATCATTTTAGCTAGGACTCATCAACAGATGCCAAGTGAAAGGCCAAGATCATGAAAAAAGCACCTCAACAAATAATTATCTTTAAGATCCACATGTTTCCACCTTTCAGACTTTTTAAGTAAATTAGATGTCTTAAGCACAATCCCACGTTTTTAAACATTATCACAAAGCCATGTGGTACTGATGTCTGAAATTTAAACTCGTGTGAAAGCAATTCATTCGTTGCAACAAGTCAAACAGAAACTTGAGATAACTTTCACAGCGGCACCAGAATTGTGCAATTGCTCGTTTAAATTAGAAAATATCTAATTCGACTTTTCTTAGTTCAACGTTTATCCGCCTGCCAAAGTACCGCTTTCAGTTTACTACAATGTAAAAATATGTCAGAACACTGCAGTCCGTTACCATAGTAGTAGGAAATTGAGAAAAAAGTTGTGAAGCTCGAATAATTGATCCATGAGTGACACTTGCTCCAAAGCACCACCATCGCCCCCATTCCCAAAGTTTTTCAGTGGAAGTGTAAAATGTTTACAATAAAAAAAACGCTTTTAAGTTTTTTCTTACAATATGTTTCTATTTCTAGATTGAGCAAGTTTAGGCAGCCTACGTCATCTTTGTGCAGATTGCCGGGCATAGTCTCGAGTTCGCCCGGCCTGAACATAGCGCGTCTGAACCAAATATTTTGCACTGCGTTTTGCGTTCAATTACATAGGAAATTCAACGCGCTACCTGTAGCATTTGAGTATATTTCTTATTTTCTCAAGGTGCAACACAGCATCATTCGTCGTAATTCAAAACTGTACACCTGTTTAAATAAACTGTATATACTGCATGAGTGCACGCTGGTTGGAAAGCGGAAGCTCTTCGCAGATGACTCTCTGCAGATGACTGCCTAGCTACTAGCTGCGACTGCTGACTCGTTCTACTCTTTTTGATGAAAAACTTCGCTGATTTGTGTTAGACTCTTCAAGCCTATATTAAGAAAAATAAACAAAAATTATCCATCTCGGTGGCAGTGACCATACAGCAGGAAACACTTAACAGATGACTGACTCCACAACCATCTGCTGTCAATTTGCATTAATCAGCAACGCAAAAGTAGCAGTATGTACCTTATGACTGCAGTGCATCCCATCATTGCCAACTTATATTTATTACATGATACGAATATTACTATTGTCCACATGGCCGTAACACCAGATTTCTTCAGTCCAAAATGAAGACATGAATTGAAACGGTCTATATGTCCTCTACGCTTTGCTTTCACTGAAAATTATTGTTGAGTTAAAATGTCACAAACTATTTTTCATTTGACAGGGATGAAGTGCACAAGGATGGGTGGCAGCGAACCAAACAAATCGCGCCTTATCAGAGTCTGTGCCCTTTTCTACGCTACATCAAGTCTGCTGGTTGGAATATCTGTTTCGTGGTAGGAGTCAGAAGATTGTTTGTCTCATATATGGGAGCTGTTATGAAGTGGTTCGCATAAAATCACATGCCGGTCCGGTGTTAGGAAGTACGGGTCCAAATTGGAAAATTGTTGGTGGGTGCTTTTTCCACCGCAATGGTTTTGCAATCGATGTCTTTTGCTTCATGAAAAGGCAACAATATTTCAGCCGCACCTACAAGGTGGTGGTAATGCTGGCCTCTACATGAAAGTTCACAGCTATATGCTGCTGAAAGCCTTGAACAATATTTAATAGAGTATAGCCATTTTTACTGAGCAGTTTAGTTGGAAGCACCTACGAAAAACGAAAAACAGTGCACATTGAGTAAAAACCCGCCACACCGCCTTAAGCCAAGTTCACATTTAAACGACCACGAAGAACACTTTTTCTATTTTCCCGCAACTTCCAGTCGAGCCTCGGTCCCATCAGTAAGGGTCGAGAAGTATTCTGACCAACTTCATCTTTATGAGAATTGAGATCAGTGGTGTGAACTGATCAACTTCAGCAGGTCGCAGTTTTTCGAATGTATGGACGGTTTCAAGTTTTCTCCGCATGCACTGTGAATTTGTTTACTTATACGTGAGCAACGTAAATACTTCCATATATTTCTGACTGGGCTGGAGGCTGATGCACAGTGGCTAATCAGGCTACTTCCTTTTTAAGTTAGACCACTCACGCCTTTTTCAATCCAATGGTACTTATTTTAAAACTATGCCAAACTAACTGTCTCAGCATTAGCTTATTTTAAAACTATGCCAAACTTGTTTTAAAACTATGCCAAACTAACTGTCTCAGCAAAACTATGCCAGACTAACTGTCTCAGCATTACTGTCTCAGCAAACTAACTGTCTCAGCGTGATTTATCCCGGCCGGTCAGGCCCCTAGTGATTGGCCAACGTCGCTCAGCGGAATCAGGTTCCTCTCTCTAGCGTNCGTCTAATTCCGGTGTAATGTAAACGAGGGGTAACAATGGTGGAGCTCTATATCAAGTTGTGGCAAATACGACGTGACACGCGCACGTGTCCTGCTCTTTGAACACTTTGCTGCGTGATGTTAAGCGGCCTTGCTTGACTTTACGACAGATGGTTTAACCACTAGGGCAGTGTTTCTTCTCAACCTGGGGTAAATTTACCATTGGGGGTAAATTTCATCTTCCAAGGGGGTGAATTTACTGAACCATAAATTGCAGCACATTTAACATTTTTATAAATCATTCTAAACTATAAGACTTTGTTAATTTCATATTGTCAATAAATGCAACCATTGAATGTATTGGGTGTAAATCTGGTAATCTTGTTTGAAAAAAAGGGTAAGATTTGTAAAAAAGGTTAAGAACCACTGCACTAGGGTAAAGTACAAGCCGCAAAAAGAAGTACATGTTGTGTTCCGTACAACTCATTTTCACATAAGCCTGCACGTCCTTCTCTAAACATTACCACATGGACAAAACTCCCAACCAGGACCGTTTCGTCAGATCGATATTTTTTCATACTCAATTTAAGTTTTTGCCTGCTTGTTTTGTGTCGTGCACTATGTTTGGAACGTGTTTGTGTTTCGCGGGTAATCTTCGCTCGAAAACTTATTTTATTCGTTGATCGAATAAAATTTCATTGCAACCGGTTGAGAAACAAATTTAATTATCTATGTACTTGTTTGCACAAGATAGCATTCTATGCACAATTTATTAGAAGAAATATGAAAAAAATATCATGATTGAAATAACAGGCTGAAGAAAGCGAATTTATCTTCAGACAAACGATCTTTTGATACCGATTGGATTCATTTATGATTGTTTAAGTGTTGATGGTTACATGATTTCAAAAAGATAAATATTTTAAACACATTTTCTCAGAGGATCAAAATTTAAACTCACGTTTATTTCAAAATTACCCATAATACTCTACAGTGAACGAACGCTAGGTCTGGTGATTGCCTAGCACTTCAACATGAATATTTTCTGTTTTTTACAGACGAAATTTTTCAATTGTTTTTGTTTTGTAGCCTGCCGTGTTTGAAATATCATTTTCTGAGGACGTTGAGGTTACGTTTGTGATAATATTTGGTGTTTGGTAACGTCATGAGTGCTTATTTTTTGACTAGAATTGTTTCGGTAGAAAAAATTTTAGGAAGTCATGTTGATGTTGTTTGTAACATCATTATCTTGGGCGCCGTCCATAGTACTTTTATGTGTCTGACTTTGATGGTTGGTTACTGTGTAGAGTGTGCTGGCCTACAGAGACTAACAAAAGTGTTATATACCTGAAAAAGATGTAAACATTTTGGCCACTGTAGTTGCAAGTACCAAACGTTATGTCCAACTTTTGATAATTACCCAATTTTGCCGCCGGTTCTTTTCCTGTTTGAAACAAATTCTTTTGGTTGCAATTGCAAGCTGAAGTGGTTTGTGATTATTCATAGAAACAGAAAATTAGTCAAAGTTCTTTGTTGACGTTTTATGATTTACTTCGCCTAAGTAGTTGTTACAGATGCAATATGAAAACCTTCAATGCTTCATTAACAACATTCTGTGTACTCTATTTTGTGCCTGTATTTAAAGACCTCCCGGAGGCTACTGCACGATTTTGTAACCTTCGTTTTTTTCGCAGGTTTGCTAAAAACGTTGCTGACGAGTTTACTCTAGTTCCTACAGACGATTTTTTCGAACTTGATCTCCGTTATGATTTCGGACAAGCTTTGTATGTTGGCTGGGCCACCATGGCAACTGGAATAATTTCATCCTCTGTTTTGATACTGACATCCTTGAAGTTCCGACAGAGAGAGAACTACAATTCTTCCGGACAATTACCCAGCAGTAGATTTAAAACTGATTACGAGCTGGCTGAAACTCCGTTGGTTAGGTCTAAGGTTTCCACGAAGCGAAGCCAAAACACCACATTAACAGATGCAATACAACGGCAAGCAAAAACTTACAACTGTAGCACAAGCATTTTGAATCCTGCTTTAAGCGAATCTCGCGTATGCAGTTGCGGACCTGTAAAGAGCAATTGCTGTGTTGCTAAAAAAACTTACGTTTGAAAGATTCTGTCAAAACATTCGCCAGCAGAATGATATTGCATGTCAATTGCAAGCATGATTTTATTCTTCTTTTGCATCATGTGAGCTTGTGTACTTCATACGTTGAACTCTGCAAAATTGCCAAACAACGAATGAGAAATTTGCGCAGAATTTCTGAGAAGAATCTTGTTTTGATCAGTGTGACAATGCTCAGGGATGTAGTGGTGCAAGAACACGTTCCCACGCTTTATTAATGTTTTCGTTTGTAGTGTAATGAAAGTGAATACTTCATTAAATACTGATTTTAAAATGAGTTTGAAGTGCCGTTGAAAATGGCTTGCTTTTTGCGTGCGTTCATACACTTCTGTCTTTAGTACTGCACCCCTGATCATGAAGCACTATAATTAACAAGGCCTGAAACATCTTGCTGCCTGCAACTGCGAAGTGAAAATATTTTGCAGTATGTGTAATGCGAGCTCGTTTCAAAAGCGGCGAATGTCAGTAGCAGAGAAGTGGTTCAACTGAATTTCTGCTTTCGCTTGTAACACTTGTTACTCAATAAATTGTTTTATCGATGTTGAGTATTTATTGCCATTGCAAGAAAATGAAAAATGTATTAACGGCAGCGCGTGCGTCATGCAATAGCTCATTATACGTGATTGAATGCATAGGCGGGAATATGGGCGTCGGAAGGATTTTTCCAGGGAAGGGCAATAGTGGATGTTTCCAGGAGAAGCCAAACAGGATTTTTCCAGGGGAGGCTAAAAGTGGTGAAATTTAGTTTTTCTCACTCGAAACTAAGAAAACAACCTTTTTTGCTGAAAATTACATAGGAAAATTTCAATTTTCAAAATCCAGGGGAGGCTAAGACCTTCCGTACCCCCCTTTCGACGCCCATTGGCGGGAAGATCCAGGAGCTATTTGCGGAGCGTTAATTATCTTCACAAAAGATGGTCAATTATCTTCAGAAAAATTCGATCAGATCCGGTCTGAAAATGGTGTTTGATCGGGGTAGGTGATATGATGAAAGTATGCAGAAGAATTGACTACGATTTAAACTACTGGGGCTCCCACCATAGAAATTGATCAAGAACTTGGAAAATACATAAACTTTCAAATGAAACTTAAATGGGGAAAGAAGGGAGAGACAGATGTGACCGCCTGGAGATGGCGCCACATGTAACTAAATGGTCGTCGCTAGATAGTGTCTATGAGTAACAAGTCACTGTGATAGTCACCACAAGCGAAAGATCGTTATTCATACTCCTATATAATAATAGTGCAACCTAGCATCAGCAGAGTGAAATCAGTGATGGATTTCTATTGCTGCTGGTTGCTTTCCTGTTATTTAAAGGTCCGAATTGCCATCTTTCGCTTGTGTTTGCCTCAGTAGTTCAAGGTGATGCATATACCTGCAACACGGAGTTCCAGAACTAAGAAAACTGAACATGCCTTTCCACCAGCCAAGCTTTCCATGAGGACAGAGCTCTGTCAAACTGTGTCTTCAGGAAATAACACGAAAGAATGGATGTGTAGCTGTATATCTTCGTCAAATTCTAGCTTGCAGACCCATGGACGCCAAGTACGACGTGCGGTGCATCCACAATTTTGTTAGTTGTGGTGCAAGTTCTTGATATCTTTAGTAAGCTCAACTGTTCTCCCTCTTTCAGGCAAATTTCCCGCGGTTTTTGTTATAGCGAAATGGTTCCCGCTATTTGATTGACTACAGACAAAGAAAGCAACAAAACTCTTCCTTTCAGTAGTTGACCGGACCAGGCATTGGGGGGAGTAAAATAAAGGGACGCCAAAAATCGGTTTTCACCTGTTTCAAATAGGCGTTCCACAGATTCCCTGGTGTTGATATCAGGCTCGAAGCTAGGTTGTAAGGTTTGGGGGTGCAAAATGGATTTTTTTTGGGGGGAAAGACTTTTGTTTTCATTAGATGTTTAAAACAAATTTTTCTGGGCACAACAAAATTTGGGGAACACAAAAAATTCGGGCGTCACTGCTCCCGAATGCAGTGGCGTGCAGATGGGGGGGCGAACGGAGCGCCGGTCCCGGGCATCCAAGGCAGGGGGGGCATTCAAAAAGTGAAATTACAAAAATTTAAATGCTGTAACTAGATTATTTTTCCTATTGAAAGTCCTATAATAGGTAAATTCTGAATAGATTTAACTTTTCGAAACTTGTTTTGTTGTCCACACTAATTTTTACGTAGTCAAATGCCAGTAATTCTCAGCTTCTTCATTACCAGGGATTTTTACTCTAGGTGTGCGGCGCACACCTATTCAAACTAATAGTGACGTGACTTGTTTCAGATCGTGCGATCAAGGAAAAATCTCAAAAAGGATTGAACGATAGTCAGGTTTGAGAAAAACCCTTAATTTAAAAAAACAAACCCTCCTGGGTTTTTTTAAATCCGTTTTTTTAATAAAACAGGTTTTTGTTTTTTCAAAAAACACACAAAAACCCCATTCTGAATTGTTTTCATTGCATCATGCAATATCATCATTTGCAGAATTACGCAATCATAACTTGTTATAGCTATATGGCATTATAATTTCAGGGTAAAGGAATGTACCCAATCTTTGTCTTCGCAAAGTGTTGTTGGTCAATTTGCTCCAAAGTGATAAGGCTTGGCAAAAATGCGCACAGCAAACAGAGAAAAGTTACTCCCACAAAAATTCTGCAGTTTCACGTCAAGTTTATGTACATGCCCTGCTAGTTCAGCATCTATATAGCGTATTTTTTCAATATGTGGTCTGGCATGGTCCAACATCAGAATCAGCTTCGATGCAGAGAAGGCAGAAAAATTGATTAAAATACACCGATTTTACAGAGCTGAAGAAGATAACCAGTAGAACTTACTCAAGCTGTTCGAATTATTCTTGTTATTCTTGTTCGCACACCTGTTCGTGCAATATGTGCTTCGTTTAGAGCTTCGTCATTAACTGGCAATTCAGGCGGACTGATCATAATGGCTCACACAAGACCGTATCTATTCTTTCGCCTTAGTAACTGTACACATAACAGCCACATAAAAAAAACGAAAATTTTTCTTGCGTAGTTTATGCGCATTCTCAATTCATGCGTAGTTTGCAAATTTCAAACTGTCAACCCTGGGTGTCCGCCATTCCAGCCGCATACCTTCTGATCGACTGCTATTCGACAAGACATTCGCGTGGTTTTGTATTTTTGCAGTTGCGGACTGCGCTGACGTAGCACTGAGTGTGTTCTACACCCCTGTTTTAACGCGTTTTTTGCAGTTATGAACTGCTGTCTTAGGACACCGCTGATGCTATAATTTATGTTCATTACAGTGACACTTTGCAGCTTACAACAACGAGTAAAGAGAGTGCGGTAGAATAATATGCACAAGGACGCCGGAGAATGGGGGCATGGCGGGGTCATTTCCCCCTCTGTCCTTTCAAAAAGGGGGGCAACGGAGGCGAAGGTGCTTTTTCATCAAAGGTGTAGGAGCAGGCACATTTTGGGGGTGCGATTTTTTGCCCGCATGTCGCCAAACGTGCCCGAAAAGTTATTTGTGCAACTTTTACCTGCAGTTTTTCCCCACAAAGATCAAGACCTTTTTTTGGTGTGACCTCCAAAAAAGCTCTTCATGTGTTTTTCTGCAAACCTTGGGCTCCATTTTTTTAAGTCAAGCAACGTTTGGTGCCATTTTTACCCGGATTTTCAGCAATTTTGCCCAGATTTTCAGCAAATTAAAACTTTTGGGGGTGCTCTTTCACCCCCATCTCCAACACCACTGCTTTTCATAACAGTATCATAGGTAATTTCGTAGTTTAGCAGGATCGACTCGAAACAAATTTATTGCAGCTTTTCGGGCACCCACAAAATTCAGAATGATTTTCTATAGTTTCTGTTATTTTTTTTGAAGTCAACATTGTTGTTGAACAGAAACAAAACATAATTGATAACGGGTTTTTTGTTTTTTTTAGTTCCTATTGCGCTCAACTGTTTTACTGCTGCCCCCTGCCCTGCCGCTCGCCCGGCGTCCCTAAATACATACACGTCCCTAAATACGTCCCTAAATACGGCGTCCCTATATACGCATGTTATGTCAACAAACTTCGCCAAAACGTTGGTTGCAAACCTGAATATGACTTAATATCACAAATAGCGTATATCCAGTATCAATGACCACCATACGCCACTGCTCATTATTAGGCTTTGGTAGGAGGGCATCCAATCAAGCAATCGCCCCGAGCATCACCAGATCTCTGCACGCCACTGCCCGAATGCCCTCCGTAGCTACGGGATTGTTTGTTTCTTCGGTCATAGTTCGGAACATTTTTGAAATGACCGAAAAAAATTAGGTCATTTCGGTCAAAATTTCTGAAAAATCTTCACCTCCCTGCGCTCCCCCTAGTTACTGGCGTAATTTCAAATACTGTATTTATTGCAACGTTTCTTCTTGAGAGGTCCGTAACCTTCATTAGGATATACTAGGGGTCGGTTACCAAATAATGTTTAAGAAAGACTGCTTTCGGGAATATCGCTTAACCCCTTTGAATCACCTTCACGGAGCGCTCATGGGTTCACGGCCCCAGGTTAAGAACCGTGCCCTAAACATTTCGCGCTGTGAATCGAGATCATGTTCTCCTTGGCAATCTGGACGTCCCGCGGCCCGATAAATAGTTACACAGTTTACTTGCAAATATCATTCAAAAACAATTTGACTTCTAAANCTATAGTGATTTGGTGCACATAAAAGCACCTACATCTCTGTCCCAAGATTTGTCCAATTTGGGCAAGCTTTTGTTCGGCCATAACTGGTTAGCAGATTGAGCTAGAAAGCTGTTCAAACCCTCTACGGATTTGGCAAGTCGTCTAATTGAGATTGAAAAAAAATCTTTTTTCGTTTTGGGTTTGGGATTTTCTGTGGGTGACGTCGTAATGGGGGCATGTTTTCGCCTTTTTGGCCACGTTTACCTGGCCCTGGGCGCCAACCCAGCGAGTCATGTTTTGGCCAAACTGAGTAAGATATAATAACGATACTTCTTGACTCGATTATTTCCATCGTAACAGCGTTAAATAGTTATACCAATGCACCTGTTTTATGTACACCAATAAAAAGAACAAAAATAATGTTCCTAGCAGCTGAGTAATACATATTTTTTGTATATCGATGAAAAAAGTGCTAAACACGGTTTATTTTTATTTCTAAATGAATTTTGAACTGAATTCTATTCGCACTGAACTTTATCATTTTAGCGCCTGAGTTTGCGTGTGCTTTTGAAATGTGCAAATTAATTATGGTACTTATGTGTCGCATCGTGTGATCTGCTGTAAACAGTATGTTAGTCAAACAGTAAACAAATTTTCCAAAATATGGTCAGCGCACTGATGTACTTGGAACAAACCAGATAAGACGACAGCAACCAAATGATCTTAACGCGAAACTACAGAACAACCCAATTATGTCCCTCTGGATATCTGTGAAGATATATGGCATAACAAACAAAATGCACGAATTAGCATTCAAAGCATTATCCTACCTCGTCTGAAATAATTCTTATTTCCCCTTTTTGTCAATTTGCGATGTTCATTTATATTTACATACATCTTTGACCTTTTGTTTGACCCCTTTGCTACCACATGTCTATAGACAGACAGACACACAGACATTTCTACTTAACATCTGAAAAAATCAGATATCAGGGGGAGGAGAATGACTGCGAGGTCTTCGAGTCATCCTCCCCCGCGAAACACAAGTCGAACTGCTCAGAAGACGACTAAAAATCTGCAGAATTCTATAGGCCTACGTATATCCGCAAAGACGGTGCAGGCACAACCACAGGACATAAGCACACATAAACAGGACATACGAACAAACAAGACGCGTTACAACACAATTACAGCAGACAAGCGGAAAAATTAAGTTTTTATAATATGTGAGGATGTTCAATTAAAGTTTTTCTGTAACCTACAGAATCGAAAATATTTTACCAGTTTAAAATCGTTTGGAATATCATTCCATATTGTGGGTCCTCGAAAAGATGAGTGACGTCGTTCATTAAGTGTCTTAGCTAGGGAAATTTCATATGTTAATCAGGAAGTTTGTCTAGTTTCTCCGATTTTGGTAGTGGCAGAAATGTTGAAACCGTTTATGATATGATCAGGAAAGATATTGTGATAAACTTTGTACATATGTTTTGCTAATTCATAATTGTAAATATCCTAGATCTGTAGTATCCGTGCTGAATAAAATATATCTCTAAGTGGAATGCGCTCTCTACGATTAACTTTAAATAGACTACGGATGGGTTTATTATTTAACTTTACTAGATCAGCAATACTTGACCAATTGGCTGTAGCCCAATTCAAAATTCCGTAAATTAGATGGGAGTAGACCAGAGCAAAATAAACTATTCTTACCAAGTGCACATCAGCAAAAGGTTGGAGTTTAAATAAAACGCTGGTTCCACCAACGACGTTTTTATCTAAATTTTCTATGTGGGAGGTCCACATTAGTTTAGAGTCATTAAGGATCCCCACGTATTTAACAGAATCTACTTGGGAGATAGTTTGCTGAGAACAGAATATATTCATTCTGTGTCTTTGGCTTTTATCACCGAAGAGAATAAAATAGGTCTTTTTAAAATTGATCGTTAATTTGTTAGCTTGCATCCAGCCTACGATACTAGTTATCTCACTGTTGACAGATTTCTTTCAAGTTCATGTACACTCCCATTTGATAAAGTTAAGGTAGTCTCATCAGCAAATAATAACGTATTGAATTTAGACAGAGGGTAGGTCGTTTATGTAGGCCTACAGTAAAAAAAGGACAGGGCCAAGCGTAGAACCTTGGGGAACCCCGCAGGTAAAGTATTTTGTATTTGGTTTAATATCATTAGCATACACAAATTGTTGTCTTTTGGAAGGGCAACTTTCAAAGAATTTGTTGGTACTTCCTCTTAATCCACATTGGCTTAGCTTTCCTAGTAATACAGTATTTGGTGGTCACAGTATCAAAGGCTTTCTTAAGATCCAGAAATATAGCACATATGAATAGTTTTTTAGAATTTTGCTCAAGGAATGATCTTGGAGTTTTAGTAGTGCTAGAGACGTTGAAAGTCCTTGACGAAAACCAAACTGTTGTGCACAGAGAATGCTATTTTGCACTAAAAATGATAGTAAATTCGTAGAGACAAGTTTCTCAAATATCTTTGAAAAGTGAGACAACAAGGATATAAGTCTATAGTTACTTGGTTGTGTTTTGTCTCCAGATTTATAGACAGGTATTACTTTTGCAAGCTTTAATTTTGTTGGAAAAATGCTATCGGTAATGCAGAGGTTGTACGGGTCAGCTAAGTAGGGTGCAATTACATGCTGACTAATTTTTAAGGACGAAACGGGAAGATCGTATGTATCATTAGATTTTAAAGGATTGAGTAAATTAATTTGCAAAAAAACGTCTTCTGGTAAAACTGGACTAAGAAAGAAGGAATGTATGACAGAAGAGCCTGAGGTGCGGGAAACCTGGACTCTCGTTGGAATAGAAGCTAGAGTGGGTCCGATTTCAACAAAATAATCGTTAAGGATATCAGACGTATTTACAATATCTAGTGGATTTGAGGCATTTGTTGATGTTGCTAATGGTGGGATGGTAGTTTTTACTTTTGTCTTATTAATAATCTTATTAACAATATTCCAAGTCTTCGAAAGATTCCCTTTACTTTCTGTGAGATTTTTCTTATAGTACATGATTTTGCTTTTCTTTTTGATGTGCGTTAAGATATTATTATATTTTTTATAGCTTTGCAGATATTCAACATTGTTATGATGTTTAATTTTCCTTCTGAATAAACGGTTTTTGTCTTTATAGATCTCAATGTACCTTTGGATATCCAGGGTTTAGACGCTAATTTAGTTTTTCTTCTGCATAATTTCACTAAAGGGGTATGTGTGTTGATTACATCAATAAAAGTGTCCAAGAATAATGTAAATTTAGAATCAGCATCTAATGAGGTATTAGAGAGATTGCGTCTAAGTTTATCATCGAGATCAAATAAAAATGAGTCCACATTAAGATTTTTGTAACATCTTCTTCATATGGGAGCGTGCTGTTTGTTTCTGGGAAATTCAATTAATAAGAATTACTTATGTCTAAAGGGAAAAGACCAGGCTGTAATGGTAGGTAATGGTAATGGTTTATTGTTTCATATGACTCAGCCAACACGCAGAAGCACCATAAAAGCCATCGCATGCAGTAAACCAACCATTAGCGAACAATAGAGCAAATTAAAACACAATGGCACAATAGCTGATCAGAGTAAACAAAGACAGGGCTGTGTCATATGGGATTGGCGAAAGACCGTGGCGGTCATCTGGTCAACCAAACCCGTTTATCACTTTTTGACAAGTGTTGAGAAACAACAATTGGAGATCGAATAGGCATAATGAAAAGAAAAACAAAAAACGAATGAACGCAGAACA
>JGI24158J21664_10006138_pt1 | contig 15800 bp, 8 predicted proteins | sample Ectturendosymbi3_FD_21664 | JGI IMG/M metagenome (IMG submission 21664)
AAAATGGGCTAGTTTTTTTGGGTGCGTTCCGACACCTTTTTTTGTTAGCGCTACATCTCTGCTTATGACAGAGTGTAACAGAACAGTAGGCTAGATAAGGAATAACTTAGATCAGCAAGTAAGCCCAAGCACCCAATCTTGGCTAATCTAGACTCCAAAATATCCTTTTCGCCACCAGTTGTTTGAAGCTTGCTATGAAGTCATTCTGTTGTGGAGATCACGCCGAAAGTTACACTGCGTAGAAAGTTATGGGTGAAATAGCTTTTTGCCAGCTAACTAGCACAAACAAATGTGATTTCACCATCCAGGAACGTCTCAACTTTCGGGAAAAGTGAAGCTAATATTACTGGGTTTTGCCACGACGTATTTTCCTGAGCAAGGTTTCTGCCAAGTACTGCACACGCGTAATAAATACACACGCGTAATAAATACCGCAATCGCCTTGACATGAGTAAGATCGGGTAAACTCCATTCAAACTGACCAACTTGCAACGTGCTTTGAGAAAGCTTGTAGATAAACACCATTGCAAGGTTCGCATTAGTTGGAATGAGCTGTTTTTTTGGAAATTAGTAACATTTATTTATTCTACAAATGCATTTGCATTCGTTTTGTTTTGTGCTGACTAGATTGCCTGTTTATATTTCATTAGCTCTTAATTATTTTCAAAACAAAACACTATTTTCAGAAAAATTATAGGAAGGGGGCGATTTTCAAGCAACGTGCCTGTAGGGGGGCGAGTTTACAAAAAAGGTTGAAGACCACTGCTGTAGTGGAAGAAACAAAGCACAAAAAAGTTAACTCTTTAAAATAAAAAATTACAAGTGTTTGGCTGGCACCCTCCACACATCAAACCAAAAATATGATAAAAATTTGATTTCTTTCAATTTTAAAAAATAAATAATGGTTTTATCAACCATGGTTTGGGGACTCCTGCATTAGACAACCAACAAATTTCTGACTGGTATATATTTGGTATCGTGGAGTATTTTGTTGCTGTATGTCAAAATATGGAGATAACCAGCATGAAGCAATGTGGTGGTGTTTTACAGGCGACGCATAAGCAGACTGGTAAAATTATGGCACTGAAGCGTAACAAACACACCAATTCAAAAATGAATATTTTGCGTGAAGTGCAGCTGATGAACCGTTTGTGCCATCCCAATATTCTCAGGTATTTGGTTTGCAGTTTTATATCAGATCTTTTGTTTGTTTATGAAGTTCTGTTTAGTTTTAGTCTAGAGTACTGTATATCAAACTGAGATGATAAGTGTTGTGGCATCGCAAAGCATTGATCTGTGTCAGGTGATTTTAATATAATGTTCATAAAGGGGTGTGAGAGATGACACACTATCTGAGTTAGGATTGAACATGCTTTCATAACCAAGCTGGACAGTGAATTTCTGTCAATGTCAAAGATTCGACAACTATGCACAAGCACTTTTATGCACTATACCAGTGGTCCTTATAGTTTTAGGGCCTCTATACCCCTAGACAAATGTTCGTCTATCTGGATACCCCTTTTCAACAAAGTTTACTAGCAAAAAATTGTAAGAAATGAAGCAGAACTGGCAAAGAAATGTCCACTGGAATGGTGAGGAAAAATGTCAATGCAAAGGCTGCATCACATTCATCAGCACCAATCTTCATGTGGGTACAACATTGCTTGGTTAATAGAACGAATGCTTGAAAAGACAATCTGGATGGAAGCAAGTCCAAGTTCTTAGAATGAAGACTTGGGTCAAGATTTGGACTTCCCAACGCTGTTGAATACCCCCAAAATTTAACCTCAATACCCCCTGAGGATATTGAGGAAAATTTTAAGAACCCCTGCACTATACAGTATGTTTATTTTGTACCAAAATTGTAGGCCATCAGGCTAACACATATTGATTTACTGGTAACACTGAAGACAATGGTGCATTGGTACAATGGCACTAATAAATTTGAAGTTTTGATACTGAAATATGTCAATTGTCATGTCACAAAGTTCCCCAATTATACTGTTGCAGTAAAATCAAAACCAGGGATCGAACCAGTGACAATACACTACTGATTTGTAGTTCCCCTGCTATGAAGAAGCTAGTCGTGATTACTAAGGCCAAAAGTCACCCAATAAAGCTAAAGTCAAACTAATAAAGCTGAAGCTCAGTTTCAACTAGCTCAGCAGAGAAACATTCAAGTATCACCACTCACCAGAGAAACATTCAAATATGAGTTTGGTTAAAGTTTTTAGCATTGATTTAACTAGGTTACAAGGTATTTTTAGTAATAAATCCAAACGTATTGACACAAAATGATTGGAAAACAGAGGAAGTATGGCTAGGATGATCTGAAGTATGGCCTTGTAGATACTGTCTTGTACTGCAATGCATGATATGTTTGAACCTATGGCTTGTTTTAGAGAAAGCCCTTTGAATACTATCTCCAACCGTCATCTGCGCGTACACTTCTTCTGTTTTAACCCACCTACAGTACCTGTGTGAACGCCGCTTTACTACACTTGTGAATGTAAAGAGAGAACCTATAAACAACTTTACTCTGAACCGATATGAAATGTGCATTGTCTACGACAAAGCTTCACATTAAAATTTTGGCTTCCCAGACACAGATACATCCATCCATTGATGAAAGTTATTTGCAAATAAATTGTTGTTCTGCTTAATGTTTTTTGCTTTTGCAATAAGTTGGGACGCGGGTATTGTTGCCATCGTCAAGGGGGTCATGTCTCAGGAAAGTCTGAGAACCCTTGTATTATTGATCTATATGACCTCTCTTAAGATAGAATCTTACCCACAAGTAATATAAGTTTTGTATCCCTAGCAAACGAAAGAATTTAATTGATTTTATGTTTTTCCTCAAAAGGTTAACATTTCGCACGATTTACGTTGCAAGGCCATGCACTGTTAGCGACATTTCTATGATTTTCTATTCACAAAGCAGCAAACCTTGCGTCGTCATTCTGAGGTCTTCGCTTAAAAAAGTTTTAACCTAAATTTGCCATTTGAGCATTTTCATCACTATTTTTTAGATAGTTACTTTCCTTCATAATTGTTCGATCTTAGTTTTTCTTTGGAGTTGTACGCGGAATGTTTTGCCCAACATGCTGCATTGCTTTTCCCCCTCAGCGATACATTTGTCCTAAAACTTGCTTTTTCCAACGCGCCTCACACTTTTCTTTTGTACCCTCGTGCCTGCTGCCATCTGCTGCTTGTCAATTTGTCTAATGTTAACCAACCTTTAAAATGCGATGTTTCTTTTACTAATTGCAAAACCTTTCCCTGTACAAGTTTCTACACAGAGTAATGCAAAGATTTTGCGTAAATACACTTAAATCTTCTAATGTCTTAACTTCATTGGATTTTAAAGCAATAAGAATAATAACGCCCGTTAAGTTGTTAAACCTCGTAGTTTCCGCTAGCTGTTTGCGTAAACGTGATGAAAGTCTGTCAGAAGATGTTGGTATGTAAATGCATACAACTATGTTTTCTCTTCGGTAAGCAAACTTTCGCAATTCCGGTAAAATCGTATTGCCGCTGGATCAATACACAAGAAACTCGCAGGCTTAACATCCGTTTATGTCTGTTCTTTTGTAAGCGCAGTATAGAAATGTAGCGTATGAATCGCTACGCCTTTATCGACGGACGAATGCATTAATGACACGATCGCACAAGCCTTCAGTCAGAGAATGACAAAGGTTGTTGAGATTGCTTAGACCAGTGGTTTTCAACCTGGGGGTCGCGACCCCCGTGGGGATCGTTTGCCTTTTTTCTAGGGGGCGCGAGAGCTTCTGGTAAAAATACTCATAATTATACATTTGATATTGCGTATATGGAACCACTTTTTGTTGTAGCTAAAATAACAGAATCACCTGGCAAAAATGATAACCTACTTTTTCATTCAAAATTGTTCCAAGTGCGATTATGAGCATTACTAAGTTTTGAGGGTGATTATGACCAATTGACCGTCACAGTACTGTTGCATTTGGCAACGCGACGTAAGAATGTGCTGTGTATGTAAATTAGATATCTGAATGCGGTAGCTAAACTTGAGAGTTATTCTAGTTTTCAATGAGTTGTGCTGTGGAGTGATTTGCATACGGCATGGGTCTCTATCACTGATGCTGCCATGTGCATGAATTTGATAAATGAGTCTTTGTTCAACATGTGATAGCGTGAGCTGTTTTTTAGTCGTTGTGATTTTCTATTGTGCAAACGCAACTACATTACATATGCCTGGCTGGAAATTTTCGGAAGGGGGTTGTTAGGTTAAACTGGGGTGCAAAATGCGTCGCTGCGTTAAAAACGTTGAAAACCACTGGCTTAGACCAATGGTACTTAGTCGGGGGGCACGCCTCTCCAGGGATGCGCGAGCCCTTACGCGCTTTACAACATGGAAAGTTTTTGAACGTCTTTTACAACTAATTTAAAGTTAGGGATGCTTGAAACAAAGAACTATTACTTCATGGAGGCGTGGTAGAGAAAAGGTTGACAACCGCTGTTCTAGCATCACTAACCATCGGTATTTGCAGGTGGCCCGTTTTCAGCGACCAAACCACTTACGCGAACTTACAGGGTTTCACAGACCAATATCTCAGAATTGCTTGTCACGAACTTTAACTATTGCAGAAGTGTTCTACGTTTTGCCTCGTGCAATAATGTGCAACAATGCTGATGTCCCTTAACTTGTGGCGTTTTTAAATATCATGCTTCATGTAGATGTTTTTGTATCGATAACTGAAGTAAATTTCATATTGAGGGTAGGTTCCAAATGAACGAATTGATGAAACTCAAACTCTTGAGCTTTCTTTCACAATGTAAGCGTACGCCAACCAAATCCACAGCACGCTTAGCAAATTTTCATAACATCGCATGATAAGAATGCATCGTTGGTGCCGGTGGTCAGTTGCACCTTGCAGTCGCTGGCATTTTCAACACGCGCACGACCTAAACTTCTCGTTCAGATAAGAACTTTCGATCCTTCCGTCCAACGAAGAATTTCTTTTAATACAGTATTTGAATTTGCAAAAAAACAGCATATTAATTCTATTTTAGATTCAAAGGCGTCTGCGTTCATGAAGGCCAGTTGCATGCTCTTACTGAGGTAAGTGCGTGCTACAGTAATTTATTCTGCAACAATGCTCGATCGTAGCTTCATGAACATTTTTGCATGCAGTCTGGTTCGCTACCAGTTCCAGAAGCGTGTTTTGATGTTTGATCATTAATTTCTGGATGCACAAAGTGAACTATGGCGCAGTATGCGCACTGCACATTGTACGCGTTATCGAACAGCATAGCCTCTTTCTCACCAACAGACTGCCATTGCGCTTATGCGATAGTGAACTCTGTGTTATGGTGGCGATGCTCTTTGGCAATCCTGAGTACTGGTAACGTGCTGGTGCATTAAACACCTTACTCTTTACTTTGTTGAACACAGTATCTCAACGGCGGAGATCTTGATCAGCTGATCACGAAAAAGAAAGATGAGTTATCGTGGAAACAAAAGATTCAGATCGCGCTTGATGTTGCCCAAGGAATACTCTACCTTCACAAAACTGGAATTTTTCATAGAGACCTTAGCTCCAAGGTACTAATCATGGGAGTGCGCAACTTGGCTTTTTAATATCGTCCGTTCTCGCTTGAGTCAGAAGCGCAAATTGTTTGTATGTACATCCTGCATTGTTGTAATCAGCTACTCTTGTTATTTCTTTTTGTTCCACTAACAGCAATTAAGTCCTGTTTTTGCGCTTATGCATTACTCAACACCATTCATACATGAACAGAGTGATTTTTATGTCCCACCCAGCCACCAAAACGGCCGAAAAACAATAGCACCAAGTCAAAGCTTAGTTTTGATAATTTCTTAGGCAGGCACGAAGTTCTACGTGCTTACAGCTTCACCATGTTTTTGTGGCCGCGTCTATTTCCTACTATTCACATCCTGGTGCACGGTTGCTAGTAGTCTGTCCGCCCGCCTCCGCATCGACCATGCTTTGCGTAACATTCATGCTGTTCTTCATCGAAGGATTCGGAAAACGTTACGTAATTTCCCCTGAGCATGACCTAACCGTTCTTACTCTCAGCGGCAGCTTCGCTGCCCTACGAGGTATGACAATACGCAAACATGGCCTGCCATGTTGTCTTTAGGTATGCTGGAACTGACTGGCGACGCACATCCAGACATCAACCTGATATCTGGTAGTGCTGACCCTTGAATCGACGTATCAAAACTTTTGCGTTTGATGTGCGCCCCATTGAAGCTCGAGATTTTTGCCTCATGTATTTGAAGCTGACAGTTCCTTTTTTTAAATTTCTTATACTTACCTGTTGATTGTGTTCTTTTAAAATTTTTCTGTGTGTTTTTTCAATGCTGCGCTGAGACATGCTCTTGACTAAAGCAAGTATGACGAAGGCATTGTGGCCCTTTTTACGTTTGTGCCGGTGAAACTGCTGCTTACTTGAGGATCAGTTTGTATGTGCTGCATGGGTTGCCGTGATGGAAATATTGCACCGCTTCCTGTACGATATAAACTCAGTGAACGTAGTTAGCCACCAAGATATTACCAGAGTTGTATTGCATTTGCTGCGACCCGATTTTCGTGTTTTCTATATATTGTGGAAATGAAACTTACTTCTTTTTATGTGCGCAGAATTGCTTGATAGGTGTAACGACCGACAGAACTGGAAAAAAGAAGTACAAGGCTGTTGTTGCCGATCTTGGCTTGGCCGAAAAAATTCCTACCAGTCCAGAGGACGAGAAGCGACTTGCTATCGTCGGCACCGCATATATAATGGCTCCAGAAGTGCTCAAGGGGCGGCCCTATAACGAAAAGGTGCGGTATGCTGAAGGCACGTTATTAACACTTGCCGTATTTGTACTTGAAACGACTGTTTGATTTGGTGTAACGAAAGCACTTAAACTTCGTGGCATTTCTGAAGAAGTGTGGAGAGGTTACTGCTGAATGCAGACTTAAGCCGAGCCTCAGCGAAATGCAGCACGCCAGGGGTTATTTTACGGTTCAGCAGCTTTTGTATTTTGTTAGTAAATGTTGACAACCGAAACTTTATATCATTTCGCAGTTGAAAAGCACATGCGCGTTTGTTTGCAAAACCTTTCGTTTTGTCCATTTCAAATACTATGTAAGTTACTTTTTAGTCAGTGGACGCGCCCCTTTACAATTGCCCAAGTTGTGCAGTGCAGGCAGTGTTTTGGTTCATTTATTAAAAAATCAAGGCTGTTTCACGGCCTTTGGCAGTTGGTCTAGGTCACTGCTTTTACAAAAATTTATCGCTTTGTGTGGTTCCGCCAGACATCCCGGAGTTGACCTCGAGCTTGGGTTTTCAGCCAAGGACCATCAACGCCGTTTCCCAAGTTGCTCAAGTTGCTTGGTACGGACACACAACTTTTTGTTTTCATGGACAACTTCAAAATTAAACAAAATTCAAATTGCGAAACATCTGCTCAACAATTAAAAATGTGTAAAAAACAGCCTTACGTCACAAAACGACCGGTTACTTAGGGCAGTTGGTTTCCAAAACAGTCTATAGACATACTGCGTGGTAACAATGTTTAGAGACAAAGCATGCCAATAGACTGAAAAACAAACCTTTAAATAAATTATGCTCTGCAGACACTGATTTGTCTCGTTAATGCTATTACAAAAGAGATTCACGGTTCCTAAAACAGTACTTTTAACCTTGTACTAGACCCCTAAAGTTTCTGACCAGCATTCACCAAACCGTTCGCAATGAGAAAAATAAAGGATGGTTTCTTCTACGCAGATACAAATTTAATTAGCGCGCATAATTAATCGTGCGTGATATCCCCGCCGAACACCTGAAACTGACGCACAGAACACCTTAGGTTTGATCAATCCAAAGTGAACGACATCGACGAAATATGGGCGGCTGATTTGATTGACCTTCAGTCATTGTCTAAACAACAAAGGTTACAAGTATTTGCTCAGCGTGATTGATGTTTTTTCCAAGTTTGGTTTTCTCGGGCGTTAAGAAACCTTCCCACGAACTTTTTGGAATGCAGTAACATTAGGTTGGGAATCACTGTGCTTGTTGCAGCAGAGAGGTGGGATAATCTCCTGCTTTACCATACTCTCAATCCCAAATATTACTTAATTGAGCTCAAAATATTCGGTTCAGTCCAACTACATTTTCCACCACGGATCAAATTTGTAAACCGCCAAAGGACCTCAATGCGCGTAATTCATCGAATCGTCTTTTTGGATGCTACTCGCAGTCTCATGCAGAACTACCAAACTGCTATCATTAGACAGGCTCAGAAATGCTTCCTATAGTTTTGCGAAAATGTGTCCCACGATTTTCCGTAGACACAACATTTGTAGAGTTCTGGGAGCTATGCGCCCTAACCTGCTGTGTTGAGTGTTTCCAGTAGTGATTTGGACTGATGTGGTTCCATATGGCTACATACTTATTTTTGTTGGCATGAATGTAACGACAAAATCAAAATTTGTTATAATGAAACATCCATGTCATCGCTGCGTTGCGTCGTTGAGAACTGAAACCGAGGCCAATCGCGGTTGAGAATGTCTCTGAAGCACTTTTCACACCTTGGTGTTACGACAATTACAAGCTCTGTGTGCGCTGAAAGCTTTTCGAGGAATCAGCCGACTGGGCCTGCTTTCATAACTTTGCAGTGATTCGGACTTGCACATGTCTGTTTCCAATAACCATTCTCTACAAATGCGACGCAGTTGAATCTATTCAATTTGAAATAAGATTTCAGGACTGTGGATGCGTAGCGTTACATGAAATCGATTTCCTATTAAGAAAATTCGCCAATAAATTCAACTGCATCCTTTGTGGAGCCGAGTTACGCTGTTGTGACAGTTATTACGCATATATGCTCTTCAACTTGGATCACATAAAGTCCTGAGTGACTGAAGACGCGGGGTTGTGTGGACTTAAAGCAGCGTTTGACTCTGGAGTTTGTCACAGTAAGATTTGACCAAACCTGGATAAAATCAACTGTCTGCGAGAATCGCAACAATTCATCCATTACTGTGCGAATGCAGGTGATGCCGAAAAATTAAAGAACCGTTTAACCATCAAACGATTCGCGTTAATTCTGAGGCTCAAACCCGCGAGTCTTCGTGATGTGGCAGTGGCGCACTGGCTGCTGCGCTGCAGAATCGCACACTTCTTGCATATTTTACCGGTTAATTTATAAACAGCAGTTTTCGTTTGTAACAGCAATGCGCGTCTAATTTTCTCTAGAGAGCGTGGTACCTCTAATAGCTGCATTATGATGTTACGATTAGGTTTTTCCCAAATTGAAACATAGTGGCTGGAAATCAGTTTGCAGTGTGCTTTAGAATCGGGACCCTGTTGAGTTGTCTCTTTGCGAAACTTTCACATACACTCAATTCGGTTTTGAAGGATTTTAAGATGTTGCGCTAAAACTTCCGGATGACGATGCTGACGACCAACCAAACTTTGTTTTTTTTTAACCTATTACGATGAAAAGCATGCACAATCATGATTGAAATTTTCAGTGCTTTATCCATGTCTTTGCACTTCTTCACTTCAGGCGGACGTTTTTTCATACGGATTGCTCCTATGCCAGCTTATCGCTGACGTATCCTACGACCCGGAAGAACTTCCCAGAAGTCCGGATTTCGGACTTGCTCGGGAAGCGTTCACCAAGATGGTCGCGGAACAATCCCTGGGTGACGGTGCGACGCGGGACCCTCCCCCTGACGACCTCCTGCAGCTGGCCTTCGACTGCTGTTCGGTAAGCGTCGTAATGCAGTTGCGTTTAGATGGAGCTGAACGCTGCTTTGCCAAAATGGTTTCGATCGAGGTCAGCGTGTTTCAAAACCGCTCATCGTGGAACTAATGACCGTACGCTTCGCCGGGCTGTGCTTCGCGTAGTCTCACGAACCAATTTCAGCATCTTAAGAGAAAAAAGTAGGAGGAACAAAAAAGAGTCGTTTTCGTCACCTCGTGCTTTGTGTGCGAGCTCTGAAGCGAAGGTGTACGACGATGCGCAAGCCTGCTGCGGAGCGACTGGTCGCGGAGGAAGAGCGCAGGTCCGAATAACGATTTTGTCCTCGTCGCAAACGCGAACGACCACAGCAACACGATACCGCGCTTGCGGATGTTTTGTTCACGCTGCAGCGCCGTGTTGACGATGAGCAAAATTTGATTTGAAGCTTTCGCGCTGCAGTTTAGCTTTTGTGACTAATTCTCTCTCTCGGCAAACCGGGGCTTCGAGGAAGTGACTAACAGACGCACTCCATCTCTCGCCGCATCTGCCGGCACGTTAAAGTAACGCACTGCGATCTGCGTTCTTTTTTCGTAATGTAAACATTCTTTTCAATCGCGCACTTTTGTTGAAAATAAGCAGTGTGACTGTTTCCGGCAAAAGTGTTTGTTCACTTTTGTACCGGGAACTTTGCGGAAGCATTTTTAGGCTGACGCTTGCGCTTTGGTTAGTTTATTGCATCGAGTTCAAAGGAGCATTAAAACGACTTTAAAATGGTGATATTTTCACTTACAAATGGATTTTTTAGATGTAACTGATTTACGATTGCTACAGTAACAGTTAAATGCACAATTGGGTGAGTTAACAAGCAATTTATTTTATTACATCGAAAATAGAGAACACCACACAACAAATCATCCATCAAAAATAACTTGCGTTTCACATCCTTACTTCTCACGTAGTCACCACCTATTTTAACAGCTGTGCTTCAGCTTCAAATGATGGCATTTATTCCAGCTTGGTAAATCTCAGGTGGGTTGCTTGCGAAGCGAATTCTCGACATCAGTTTTCACTTCTTTATCGTTGCCATAATGCTTGGTTTTCAGTGCCCTTTTTTATAACACAATACACCAAAGAGGTGATAGTCTGAAGGCGCTAACCCAGGTGAGTACGGAGGATTTGGCACAGTTGCTCACCCAAAAAGTATTGGCCTCCCATGTTCTACTGCTTGTTTGTGGTCGGGCATTGTCGTGTTGGAGAAGAACTTTCTTCGCCTGTCTCACTCTTTCTGTGGAATTCTTTCTTCAAGTTTCTGAAGGGTCTTGACGTATACTTCGGTCGTACTAGTTTCTTCTCTTGGCAAGAAATCAACCACAATTCTTAAAGTATCCGAAAAGCCGGTGGCCATGATATTCCAGCCGACTTCTGTGACTTCAACATTTTTGGTTTTGGAGACGGAGTATGAAGCCATTGCACTGATCGCCTTTCGTAATGATGCATCCAAATTTCATCACCAGTCTCAAGTCTCCAAGAGAAAGGTTTCATCTTTCTAAATGTTTTTCAGTCTCTTGTGAATGCAAGAGTTCCTCCTCCAGCAACAGTGAGTTCGATAACTACTCTTTGCTTCAGAAGGACTTCTGACCAGACTGCCATTATGAAACAAGCTCATTTAGGTAGATGTCCTTACCTATTGAAATAAAACAATTAAAAACCCTACAAAAAATTGAATAACACTTGAGTGTCATGAGTAAAACAATTTAACAAATAAAACAATTTAACAACATTTGAATTTCATGAGTATATGCGCCTTAAATGTCATACCGTATTTTATCAAAGATTATGATCGAAAAACTAGCGTCCTGTGGCGAAAATTGCGTTACTTTTTGACTCATCCTTGCAGCAGTATAGCATGGTATGGAAGCCGCTGCTTCAGCTATTTTTGTGAAAGAAAAAAATCCGTCCTTCGACAGCGTCTTCTGCATTGTTCTGCCACGATGCTGATCGCGCAGTCACGTTTGCCCGCATCCGATCGTGATCCCACCAAGCTGCTCATGTGTTTTGTGACGTCGTCGCGAGTGCAGTCAGCTCAACATCGCGTGCGTAAAGAGAGAAACGAGAAACGGGTTTACTCAGTACTCAGCCATCCCGAGCAAGGCGCCTTCGGATAGAAAGTGCCTGTCGTTGTTTTATTGACAAAAATAGCCAAAGCCCTTCCGGTAGATACACACTTTTTCCTTGCTTTATGCATCTTGTGATGTCAAGGGTTAAACTGTGATGGAGCAAGCACTGACTGGTGCGAGCACTTCCTATTTGAACTGCAAGCATCATCGGGTTATGGTTGCCGCTCTCAACCTCTTTTCTGCAAACACCAGCGTCATTGTCTCACTTGCTCATGTCACCCGGACCATAAATAACTCGCAGTGATTACGCTTTTGGTATGTTTCGTGATTGACTGCTGTTCACGCAAGCCTCACTGCCGCTGGCATCAATTGCCGCAGCTTCGTCGTTTCGTTTTTTTTTCACGCCCTGAATCTTCTCTTGTTTGCTTTCGATATCAATTCACAAGGCAAGCGCCGCCCATAAAACACATTCTGAAACAAACTCTCGGCAATTCTTTTCGTCTTGAGGTGCTCTTATGTCAGTTCTAGTTCATGAGCTGGTGCGAAGCTTTTGTTTACGTATTTGCCGAGCAAATTCCAACGTCGCGAAGGTGATTGATAGCGTTGCAGCGCCAATGCTGTCTGATCGCCCATTGTTTTCAAACATTTTGTATTGCACTCGTAATACATGGAAGATTCAAACTGGTGCATGATCATGGATAATTACCTCGAGTAATGAATATCTTGCGGAACATCTGACAATCTTATGCGAAGCACCAGTATTCCGCAGAACATCAGTTGAAAATCACGGTTCCAGCCCACCATTAACACTGCTACAGCGAACACTGAACGTTTAGTGTTAGAGCTTAATGTTCAATCAAACCCATTCTTTGTCAGTGAATAAGTGAATAAACGCTCCAGCAGCCGGACTATTCGATCAATACAGATGTGAATGCTTGTTATTTGCGCTTCTTTGAAGCACCAGCCATTATATTTCAAAGTCTTTGAGCGAAATAGCTCCGTGAACAGAAATCGTTTTCCGTAGTTATTTCTATTTTGAGGAGCGGTTGATGTACGTACAGTCCAGTATTCAAATGAAAAAATCGCCATTTGGATAGTTCTGCTCACTTCAGCCGATACTGCAGGGCTACTCAATTATTTTAAGAAAGGGTCCAGTTACAAAAGTCAAATTTTTGAGGTCCCGTCACTCCCATAAGTTCTTGCAAATGTGACACGGCCTGGGATTGTACTTACAAAAAAGCATAATGCAGTATAACAATATACTACGATTGCATATATATACATAATTATATATATATATACAAAATCTGGTAAATGGATGTAGATATTAACAAAAGTTGTCAGCGGTATTTATTGTTCTGCTGGTGAGAGTAATGGCATTTTGTGCTTCTTGGCAGTTACTTAAATTTTGTTACCAGGTAGTGATAGCGAGTAGAAGGCAGTGGTGAAGGTTTTCATTCGTCATACAGATGCGAAGCTTGTTCTTGATGAAGCTCGTTTTTGAAAACACAGACTGGCAGCAGTAGGTAGACCCAAACACCGTGAGAATTTCCACTGACAATTCGCGAGGAGTGGAAAAAAATTTGGAGATACCTTCCTTTACCAGAAGTTCTCAGGTGTGCAATCACAAAATATTTCTTTCACTGGTTTCATCGCTATTTTCTAGCCTTGATTCCACTATTTTACCAAGGATACAAGTTGTAGTGGCAAGCGATTGTTAAATAGTTATGGCGAAACAATTATTTTGAATCAGATAACAAGCGCAACTCAGGTGTGCGCTGCAATATAGTTGAACAACAGCTGATCGACCATCAGTTATACAGTTGGTGAGGAGTTAATGTTTCAGAAGCATGGCGAAAAGCGTAAGATTTTGGGATAAAAACTTTTGGGTATAGAATACTTTTTGTGAGGCTGACGAGGTCCAGCCGTCAACATCGAAAGGTCCGGTGTCACGCGAAATTTCTGACCTATTATTGTTTGTCAATTATTTTGCTTCTCAGAGTAAAGGATGTGTGTTGCGTTAATTAAAACTTTTTGGTTGGATGTCGAATAACCACAGCAAGCTATAGTACGGAAATAACTATAACCACTGAAAAATATTGGACTTCGTCTTAGACCTCAAATGTTTTTTCTTTTCCTCGCCCAAACCCTATCCTGATACACTTACCTAAACCCTGAGCCTTAATCATGAGTTTTGTCAGCGTATTTGATATGTAGAATATTACTCTGTGCATGCGCACATGGCGTGAAGTCAGAAATTTCGGGTGACACCGATTCAGACCGTGGTCCGCCATTTGAGTAGCCCTGCTAGTATACTGGTTTGTGAAAGACGTCTGTGAACTGTTCTCATTTACTGTAAAAGTATTAACTGCACCTTGGGATGTTTACCCTTATTTCACTTACGATGTTGTTCGACAGCTTGATTCGAAATCCCGACCTTCTTTCACGGAGATCCATTCTCGACTGGAAAGCTTGCTGCGGTCAGTTAAGAAAACGAAAAGAGCGTCTTCATTCAGAGGTATCGCTTTTAATAAATGCTTTTATGAGAATAAAATTGTTATTTAGAACTGTATGTACTGCGGTTGCTTAGAAACTTGGCGTTGGTTAGTGAAGCACACTTCCGAATGCAAGCGCTTTAGTCCTCCATGGCAACCTGTTAGTGACCCGTCTCGATCTGAACTGAGGCAAAAATGTCTCCCCATTTCAGGGTTTGGTGAGCTACCAGTCATACCCCTGGCATGGTATTTTTTCTTATTTCATGTGTGTTTTGCTGACTTCGTGTAAAAAATGCGAGGACATTAACTGCTCTTTTAAATCCAGCCCTACAGTGCAGTACTGATTGCCTTCAAATTTAATTGCTGCGCGTCATATCTATGCTTTAAAAACGTCTTGTTGCGAAATGGTGTGGGGTTTTTCTCTGTGGAAGTTCTTCGATGTTATTTGAAGCGGAGAAACGCCAGCAAGTCAGTAATGCTACGCGGCGAAATTAGACACCGTTCGTTGATTGCTTGTTGTTGACGAGCATTTGCGTTGTGCTTGCGTTTGACGCTTTGCCGACGCTCAACAACAGGGTCGTAGATTGGCGAACGTGTACATCGCGCGAAATGGCAGAACAGTAGCGACACCAGGAGTTCAAGCGAAGATCGGTTGAAACCGCGGGCGACGCAAGCAGCGCTGATTCTAACCAAGGCCTCGACCTTGTTCTAACCAACCAGCGAGAATAAATGAAAATCGCGTGCCGCGACGCAGCTCAAGCACTTAACCAAATCGTTTGAAGCGCAGGCGACGTGGCCTTGCTGCGATGCAACAAGGTCTCCTCGAAAACACAGGCCTGTCAACGTCTGGATGACGTCAACGAAAGTCGTCCGTGTTTTCGCGCAGATCTGACTCAACTCCCACTTCGAATCGAAAAGCTGAACGTCCACTGTTACAACGCTGTTGTTGGGACCATGTGTCAGCGCGACGCAGTGTTGCAAGCAGTGGGCATGTAGCAATAAGAATGGGACATAAAATACATTCTTGACATAGCAAAGCCTTACTTTTATTGAAATGAAGTTGAAGAGCATGCGCAAAAGTTGCAGTTAGTTCGTTGCAATTTCAGTTGGCAGTGGGAGTAATCACAAAATGAATAACATAACACATGCCTTCTGACTGCAGTCAGGTCTGCAAACTGCTGTGTTAGCAAGGTCTGCTGGAAGAGCTGGTGACATTATGCAAACGAACAAACCAAAACGAACCCATTTTAGTCAGATAAAATGTTAACACCACTAAGAGCTTTATGTTTGTTGTGAGCTTTCGAGGAATCAGCCAACAAATGGGCATTAATTTGATCTTTTTGCGATGGTTCAAATTTGCACTAGTGTATCTTCAACTACTAGCTGCTGCAGTTTCAACACAGGTTAAGAGTTTGAATCAATCCGCAAAATTTTTTGTAAACACAT
>JGI24158J21664_10006140_pt1 | contig 15796 bp, 7 predicted proteins | sample Ectturendosymbi3_FD_21664 | JGI IMG/M metagenome (IMG submission 21664)
TTTTATTTTGTGTTCCTTTAGCGCTCAGTCCTACAAAATTCTTTTTGGACATGGTTAATATTGCTAGATAAAATTAAAATTAACTAATACACTGAAAAAAAAGACGTTTATTTGTAAAATGAATGTCTGTTGATCACACGCCTAACAAAGATACTGATGTCTGCTGCTACTTGATAAGTTTTTGTAACAGCATCTGTTGTGTGTTGCCGAATGTTAATGACAAATTTAGCCTCCAGCAGCCTGTTTCACTCTGTTAGGGATCTTCAGGGAGAGTTCTAGAATAAAAATTTTTTAAAAGCAATTAATGTGCAAAAATTTTTCTGAAATTATTACATATTTGTGTCATCATCAGACGGAAGCAGGTTTTGAACCCCTGAACCCGGCAGAGCTACGCACCTTACCAATTACCACTAGGCCACTGGAGCAGTTGAGATTCAAGCCTGATTTCAGGTACTTATGCCATAGGCTACAGTCTGCCCACATTGTAGGCTAGGAACAGTATCTCAGCGATTTAGCCAGCAATTTTAATTCCTAACCTACAGTGTGGACACACGGTAGCCTACGGCATAAGTACCTGAAATCAGATTTGAATCTCATCTGCTCCTGTGGCCTAGTGGTAACTGGTAAGGTGCGTAGGCCTGCCTGCCGAGGTCACGGTTTCAACCTCTTACCTATCATTTCTTCCCTCCCTCCCTTAACCTTATGTTCCGATTATTTTTCATTGAAACACACAACTAACTATCACATGCCTTGGGCTTATTAGTTTAACCCTTATCAGAACAGTACTTCCAGGTAAATTAATCGAAACAGCTGTTAACATTGTGTCAACAACTGAACAACATGCCGTTTTCACGTGTTTTTCAATGGCAATGCGTTCTATTGACACTGAGATTGTCAAGTGATTATGCGGTCATTTTTAGTTAATATGCTCGACTGATTACTGGCACAGTAGAAGTTCATGGTATCACTGCACAATTAACTAATTGCACCTTGATTTTGTAAAACAATATTGTCAAATCTCAAATGCGGGGCTTGCTTCCGATTGAAAGCACGTATTTAGCTTGTCTTGTCAATACTTATGCAGTGCGCGGCAGAACGGCCGCGCAGCCGCGCAGCTTAGAGGGAACATTGCCAAAGGGGTCACGAAAGGAAACGGTTGAGAAACGCTGCATCAGAAGTTACGGTCCTCCGCTAAACGCAACCTTCTAAAAGTTGCCCCCGAGCCAAACTAATTCCCCACCCCTGCGCTAGGCGATTGTGCTAAAGAGTTGTTCAGTGGCGTAGTATGACATAACGGACAATGTTACAGTGTTTCTGTGGAATGTGTTTTCGATTTGAAACAACAAAACGTGCACACCCAGCTACGATGTAAGCATATGGGATGATAAAACGCCTACTGTATTTCAGCAAGATGGTCACAATATAGGCATAATTTGTTTGAAGGTATACCATTGTTGTATATAACCTTCCTTTTGTTTTTATTGATTATTATCCTCCATTTTGTTAAAAAAACGAATTTAAAAAGTGGTTTGATAGAAATCCATAAATCAATGATACTGGATTACCAAATACTAGAATGAGCTTGCTCTCACAGTTACTTTTGTCCTCTGTCCGATGAGCGTAACAAGTAAGGGAACCACATGTGCAATAACCAAAAGCACACCGACATGCTAAAACGTTTATATAGCAATATACCGTAGTTATGTTACTCATCTTCTAGGCATTATAACCAGAGCTGCGGAGCCGGAGCGCCGAAGCTGGGCATTTTACCTGGGCCGGAGCCGGCGCTCAAATTAAAAATCAAGAGCCGGAGCCGCAACGAGTCTGGAAACAGTGATACGAGCGAAGCGCTTGGATTGCAGGCTGACGTTGAAAACGTCAACAAAAGATCTGCAGTTCGACGCCTGTTGCGCCATGGTAAAACTCGGAAACTAGTCTTGTTTGCGGATGTTCTGCTTGCGTTCAGCTTGCCGATCGACAAAAGTCGTGCCAGCATTCTGCCTTACGGCTGTACTTGAAGGCCGTCAGCAACGAGACACTGACTAAACTGGCGGAGATCGTTGCGCGTGCTTGGACTTGATGTGATTGCTTACGTGCCCTGGAGCTTTTCGTTGAAAAAATAAAATGCGTTCGACGTCAATCAGTTGTTGTTGTGTGGTTATGTTCATAAGATTTCAAGGTAACCGGATTGAAATGTTTAAAGTACATCAAAAAACAAAAACTTATCGCAAACGCTCAGATATGATCACGTCCAAAATCAGGGAGTACAGTTAGATTTACAGTAGGTTATACTCGCCATCATCTAAATCAAATTTAACATTCAAAAAGATAAAAAAACTTTTTATTTTATATTTCAAAACGTTTAAATTTTAAATGCTTTTAAACTTTACTGTATTGCATGGACTGACAAACCGGTTTGTCTGTCCATGCAATAAAGTAAAATTTAAAACAAAACCATGTGGAATTGAATTTAAGTCGATAGTTGCCTAACTCAGAGAACTTTGTTTTGTAATTTACGCTTGAAACCCCCATTTACAACACTTAAAACCCACTCCTCGCCTCCCATACAAAAACACCCCTATTTTCATCACGTCAAAAAATGTATCTCTTGATTTACCGGAAAATCTGGAAACTTTGTGCGTATTTAGTTGGACGGACAGACGGATATCAAAATCTTCGACAATCCACGAAACCTATGAAGTTCAACAAAATTTCCCCACTAACAAAATCCTCTTCAACTCGCCAGCCCAAAACGCATTCTAAATCTACGAAGTTTTCCTGATACTGCCAGAAGGATGGACGGACATTTTTAAACATACCGGTGTGTTTACAAATGTCCGTCTGTCCTTCTGGCAGTATTAGGAAAACTCACTTTTTTCGAACTATTTGGTGAAGTATTCCTTTTGTTTGGTGTGGAAACGCCGTTCCCACACCTCTTCTTTTTAGCACTACACTCCTCAGTGGCGGATCCAGACCAGGCGTTTGAGGAGGGACAGTCAAATAAAGGGGCGCCAAAAATTCTTCACCTGTTTACGTATATATCCCAGCTTCTCTGCGACAATCGTTGGGTATCACATAAAAGTGGTTACATTTTGTAGGCCAAGGAAATGGCTATTATTTTTGGTCAAACTATGCGATCTTTCAGGGAATCACCACAGTTTAAAATCGCCTTTTATAATTAATTCACAAAAAGTTTAAAGCAGATCCAAAAATATAGGTCCTAGTTTTCACAAGCTACGCATAACTGAGAACGCAATGTCCAAAACAATGTTTTGTATCTTCAATAAGTGTTTGAAAGATATACACTAAGGCAGTGGCCCTCAACTTTTTTATAACCGCCGACCGGTCAATGTTTGACAATTTTACCGCGGCTCGGGAGTACTCTCGCAACAGTGCTTCTATGGAAAGAATCCACCAATCTCATGCCCAAAAAGAGAGTGATGTCACCACGAGTGTACATTTTGTAGCTTCGCCTGGGGTTTGAGGATCATTGCCCAAAGGCAGTGGTTCCTAAAGTGGTGGTAAATAACCCCGCGGGGGTAACATGCGATTCTTCGGGTGTTACCGCGGAACCAAAGCCACGTTGTTCTGTTTTATGAGCGATCACTGCGAAATATTGAGGGTAATAAGACATAATACCTATCTTCATTTGGGTAACGGCTCGAACAAGTTTGGGAGCCACTGCTTTAAAGGCATGCTGCGCGCTAGCATCTGACGCTGTTTTGGATATCCACATATCAGAAAAACACAATGTATGAAACGTATTCCGAATTGCTTGGAAGTAGAATGGTTCTTCTTACACTGGGAAGTGACAACTCAATTTCCAAGCTAGGTACCGAATAAATAGCAAAATGACGATCACATTTCCAGACGAAGCTTGTGCAGTTACATGCACATGGAAAACATATTTATTCCTGAAGCGACAATTCAAAAACAAAAAATAAATGAAAGACATTTGCTATGGCATTGTACTCCTATTTTAGGTAGTTCTGTTGGCTAACGTAAAAACGATCTCATAATCGCATGATAGGTTCACACTGGGCCTGAAAGCATATTGCCCTAAAATACATCTAAAGCCACTAATACTGTATAATTTCCATCAACTGTTTAAGACTGTTTCACATATTTTGACATTAGACTACTGATGTGAAGAATAAACATCAATCCCCCTCGTCCAGATTATGAAGAAAAAGTGTGACACTGTTCAAAAGAAGCAGGGTCAGTCTGAATGGCATCATCAAATCCACAGTAAATGCCTCCAAACTCAAGCTCTAGTCTCCCTGATGAAGTCAATTTCCGATTTTGTGCATACTACCACGAATCCCCAAACAAGCTTCAAGCCAACCCCAATGCTGTTGATCTGACGATGGATCTGCTGTACAGGCCAGCAAATACAAGTGAGAAAGAGCCTATAACCCATTTAAAACCATGGATCTCAGCCAACCCCATAGATACCAAAGAAAAAGTTAAAATTTGCATTGTTTTTCTGCTTTTCTACTCAAATTTATGTGATTTACACGGAACGATCTAGTCCAGGGGTCTTCAAACTTTTTTGTCCGAGGGCCAAATAAGGTAATACAGAACATGGCGAGGTCAGGACGTCTTACGTATTGTGATTGTTTCGGGTTATGTTATATTCTACCAAATCAACAAATTTTCGTAAATGCAGTATATTGTTTTTTTATCAATGAGAAAATTTCTTCGCCGGCCGTAGTTTGGAGACCGCTGATCTAGACAATAAGATACGCTGTCAGAAACCGGCAAGTTGTTTGCTAACGTACAGGGACGTAACAAGGTGGGGGCAAAAGGGGCACAATTTTCCGGGAGCTGAATCACTATGGGGGCGCCGAATCTCTGCGAGGGGCGCCTGATGACTGCGTAGGTCACCGAAAAGTCCCGATAATGCAGGGGCGTAGCGAGGGTACATGGCACCCGGGACAAGAAGCAAGTTTGCTTCCCCATGTTCGAACCTGAGGTCTTTNGGAAACAAGTGTTCTGTATTGAAGAAAGTACTTGTGACANTGTTGGGTCTTTTTGGCGCCCACCGCAGTCATTCGGCGCTCTCATAGTGATTCGGCGCCCGGGGAATTGTTCTCCCGTTTNCCACCACTCGTTACGCCCCTGCGACAATATCACAGCTAGCCTACGTTCTTCAATAGTGCATTTGCTTCCGAAAGACATCAGGTTCGAGCATGGAGTCACCAAACTTGCTTCTTGCCCTGAGTGCCATCTAACATCGTTACGCCCGGCTGCTAACGTACAAATGTTGCTGTAACTTTTCACATGCTGCAATATGGTTCAATCAGGGTCATTAGTTCCGACAAGAACCTCATCCACTTACCTTGGTGTTACAAAACTAAGATGCAGACGTACTGCGGAGTGGACTCACNGACTGTACTGATAGCACACCCGAAACTGGTTTTTCACTTTGCAGGCTTTNAAAATCTCGCATCAGTTTTAAGTTCTNCATATTTATTGCCTTCCTATCTTCACTACTGCTTTTCCTTTCAAAGCTGCCACCAACCAACTACCAAGCATTAAAAAATGAACTTGTAATAAAAGCAGAGCAATTTTGCACAGCCCAACGGCAAGTCCAGAACTGTGCTAGGGAAAGAAAGAGATCGTGTTTGTGATTGCTGGGTTGCTAGGTAGTCAAAAACAAAAAAGGCCGGATCAACCTTAAAGCCAAATGGTACCAAAACAGCCAAATACAAGATAAATACAAAACCACACGTTTAAAACACACAAGCACGCTTTGGAAAAGGAAATATGTACATATTTCATACATAAAAAGAATAAATCCCACTCCATTACTAAACTTCTCGAAACGTTTGGCCTTGCTGGAAGATAACCTGAAACTGTAAACCCAAAAGCATGAAACAACAAAACAAGATATTAAAAATTCTTGTGCAGAGTTTCCAACAACATTTTTTGGTATGTGTCCAGAAATAGAGCCAAGAATCTGCCAGTGCCCAGAAATCTGCAAAAATAATCTTAAAATCTGCCATATCGACATAAAAAATCTAATTGGCCAGAAAAGGCCAAAAAGCCAAATTTCATTGGGCCTTATTTCAAAAGTAAAAAATGCCAAAGAAGTTGAAAGAAGCCAAAAATTACAAATTTGGCCTCAAAAAAGCCAAATTGGTAACACTGGGGAAGTTCTCACGCGGAAAAAATTAAGGGAACAGGCGTATTATTACGAAACAATAGCAATGTTGATTCCAATCGGTAAGAGGCTGGGTCAAAGACCGTCACGCAAATACTGAAGTTCAAAGAAGTGTAAAGCATTGCTTAATTCACACTGAGTATTTTTGCCTTGGTTTCTACTTTGATAGGCACCAAAAAGAAGCGTATTTTTGTCATAGGGGCGCCACAGTGTTTGAGGAGACAGTTGCCCTAAACGTCCCCGCCTAGATCCACCACTGACGCCCCTGGATATGATACCATTGCAGAATTAAGCGTGAAATGCACGGCACGCCATTGTATAGTAGGAATTTTTATTGGAAACCATCAGGCTTACTAGCAAGATCCAATGGATTACGGATAAAGTCCACTATGAAGCACTAGGTTTCCTAGTAGTAGCATAGCATGACAGTGATTATCATTTGGTAGCGAACTAGCATTGATGTGCATGGCATGTGTATTTCAGGAGGGTATAAAAATGCAGTGTAAACAAATGTCGACTTTCTTGAAGTTTTCATCTGTAGAAACAAATTTTATGTTTTCAGCACGGTAACCAGTCTAATTTTCTCCTAAGTTTTGCAGATTAAATTTTGCTTTGCTTTGCGGTTAATCACTACTTATTATGAGTGCAAAAGATAAGAAATCAGAGATTTCAGCTAATTTAAAAAAGTCAAAGATGAATTTCTTGAAGCTAGAAGCCATATTATTTCTTCCAACAAAGTACTTTTAAAACATATCTCGGCATTTGTGTTAATGCAAATGTGTGCATGTTAGAAAGAACGCATCAGAGAGTTAATCGGCTATGTGTTTTGCGCTCTTGGCATGGTTTGCCCGGGCAGCGCTGTTAGCTAGAATTGCCAAGACTGCAACACGCAAAGCATGCAACGACCGCAAAGGACTTGGTCCATTGAGACTGGACAGTGTCTAAAATTTAGACACAGCATTTAGACTCTAAATGCTCAGACACAAATGTGTTTCCTAAACAGCCGTTTTCTTTATTCCGGTCGTCAGAAATAACAGAAGGTCACCAGGCATGAAGAAGCAAATGAGCGAATGCCTCTTCAGAATTTGTTAATACTACCGTTATCTTGAGTTACGTTACCGCTAGTAGCTTTTCTCGGAATCGTCTGAACATGTGTTTGTTGTTTTTTCGCTGATTTCCGCATGGTAAGAGCGCTGATTGTAAAAAACTACTAGATTGACTTACTGAAGAAAGTTTGGTATATTCAGAGGCGAATTAAAGGGCAGGGGTCCCGGGGCAATTTTCACTCGAGGGCCCCTATGACGTATTTCATGACGTCATCGTTTGTAAAATTTATGTTTTCGCTGATTCGCAACGTTCTCGTTTGCTTTTTCCTGTATTCAATTATGTGCCTGACTTATTAACTTCATTGTTAGCCGCCTTTGATTGTAAGCCGCACGAAATGGTATTAAAAATTAATGTAAGCTGCCCTTGATTGTAAACCGCGCTTGAACATAGGTTACCTAAGCCTCTAAGATGCGTTCGCGACGTTCGCGTACTCGTGCGTTTCCCGTATTAATGATGCTTACACCACTACAACTGCCTTCTGTTCACCACATTCCCTCCTGTGACGGATGTGCACGTGTTTCCGGAGAAAATCGAATGCGAAAGTAGCAAAACGTAGCCAAGGAAAGACTGAGCGTCATCTATACCTTTTGATACAGTAAAAAATTTAAAAAAATGTGATCCGTCCTTGATAGCAAACTGCGTGAAATTTTGAAAGAAACTTTATAAGCCGCGGCTTACAATCGAATAAATACAGTGCTCAACTGCACATACAGTTAGCCACAAGAGAAGAGAGTTTATGATATAAACACTACAGTGCATTCTTACTAAGAAATAATATTTTCGTAGGCTATATAGCAGGGTCTCAAACACGCGGCCCACGACGCTTTTTGGGAAGTTTCAAATAAATAACATTTATGTTGTCAAGTGCCTTCACAAAAGATGCAGTGAAATAACTGAATCAAAACTGAATGATACCCAGTGCGGTTTTCGTTCCGATCGTAGCACTACAGACCTAATTTTCACTCTCAGGCATATTTTTGTGAAATCTTGGGAGTGTGGCAAAGACGGCTACACATGCTTTGTCGACCTCCTCAAGATGCTGTCATCACTCCTTTGCACAGTCTACGTGCATTGAATAGACCAGCTGTGTCCAACCCGCGGCCCGCATGCGGCCCTGTCATAAGTTTTATTCGGTCCACTTTATGATTTCGCTGCGGTAAAAGTATCCTAGATTGCAATTCGTCCTTATTTTGATAATCTTGAATTAGACATTTTTGATGTAGGTGTTCCACAGTGCCACTTCATCACGTCTGCTATCATTGCAGTTAGGATTCAGACGCTTCCAGGACATTAGATTTAGCTGAGTTTAGTTTGATAAGATCAACGTAAGCCATTCATGTGCGACCCTTATTAATATGTTATTAAATGTGCGGCCCTGGTTAAGATAGTGGCATAATTTTTAACTCAGTAAACCATTTGGGTTGGACATAGCTGGAATAGAAATTTACGGTCTAGTCGACATGGGTGTCACAGTTGGGAGCTGCAAGATCAACCGTTTAATTTTTGCAGACGATTTGGTACTGCTAACGTCTTGGCCTTCAACATACACTTGATCCATTTTTTGCTGCATGTGACCGACCCGGAATGAAAATCAGCACTAAGAATACCGGGGTATGATGTCTCTCTAGAAATCCAAGGCAGTGTATGCTGCAAGTGAGCGGCAATACACTGCAGTAGGTAAAAACGCTCAAGTACCTATGGGTGGTATTTATGCCACGAGTGACGGAAAATGGAGCGAGGAGATTGATACACGGGTTGTTAAAGCAAATGCAGATCTGCGTGAGCTTAATCGCTCTGTGGTTATGAAACGGGAGTTTTCAAAAACCGCAGACCTCTCAGTTTTAAAATCGGTTTTTGTTCCGATCCCTACCTATGGGCATGAATCTTGGATAATGACCAAAAAATATTATCTCAGGTGCAAGCGGCAAAAATGGGATTTTTGCGAAGAGTGCGAAGTGACACAAGGGCGTACCAACGTTAGAGGGCGATCTGGGCAAAACGAAGTTTAGCGTCCCCATGTTTGAACCTAATGCCTTTTGGGAATAAATGTATTGAAGGAAAAACGTCTTTTGGGAATAAATGTATTGAAGGAAAAACGTCTTTTGGGAATAAATGTATTGAAGGAAAAATGCGGGACATTGTTGGGATTTTTCGGCGCCCCTTGTGATTCGGCACCCGAGGCATTGTGCCCCCTTGTCCCCGTCATTACGCCACTGGTGTGACACCTCACGACAAAATGCGCAGCTGTGAATTCCTAGAGCCCTGAATGTTGAACCACTTCTCCGAATTGACAGATCGCAGCTACGCTGGTTCGATCATGTGTCCAGAATGTCCCACAAAAGACTGGCGAGGCAATTTCTGCTGGCTAAACACACGGAAAAGCGGCCCAGAGGTCGTCCAAAGCCTACTTGGAGTGACTACAACTCCGACCTTGCTTGGACGATCTTGTTGTGGAGCCAGCAGAACTACGTGAAATTGCTGTTGACTGTGAGGTATTTCGGGTCCTCGTAGAGCTGCTGCCCAGTGACTACCCTGGAGGAGAAGCGGGCATGAAAATCATTGAAATGAATAACATTTGCCTTATTTTGTTTATTCATTGGTGTTTAAAAGTGCTTAGCTAGCGAGTGAACTAGTTCCTTAGACGGCTAGAATTATTTAATGCAAACGTAGAGACGGTAAGAAATGATGTGTCTATAGTTTATGAAACTTTTCATAGGAAATAAGATGCAAAAGCTGTTTATGGGAAGTTCAAGTACAGCCATTGTTGCGTCAGCGTCATAATGCGGCTCGCGGGTTACCTTATAAGTGCTCATGTGGCCCACGGCGAAATTTGAGTTTGAGACCCCTGGGCTAGAGACTGACTCGGCAAGAAATAACATTCGCCCGAACAATAAGCAGAAACCAGAGATTACAAACAAAAACACCGGAAAAATAACATGTGTATATGGCCAGTCAGGCTGAGTGTGAAAGGTGCTTCGAAATTTATGCCGTGATTTTCACCTACATTTTCAGGTGCTCTGGTTAACGCCACTGTTTTAACGTTGCTGCTTTAAAGCTTTACTGAAAAGGCGTTTCAGTCGCGGCGTTACAGCTAACACTGCCAGAGTCTTGCTCCTTTTCTTCTTAGAAACTTTGCCATTTTTAGCTCCTGATGGCATTACAGATCTTGTCATCGCGCTAGCTAAACACTAATATCTCGCTTTCTGCTCATTCGTTCTGCAGTTCGACTGATGAAAAACTTTTTCTGACGGACCGCGCAATAACATCTGGTGTACATGGCTTGACTAGCTTCATATCTTTATGATGTAACGCAATAGTTTCCATCGGAGGAAAAGTACGTTCCCGCCATACGTTTAACTTCATGACGACACAAAGAAAAGTGCGTTCCCACCATACGTTTCCCCTCCACACATGGCTTACGATTTTTCTCTAGCGTTGTTAATCATTTCACCACGTTTTAGTTTTTAGTTGGAGAAGTTTTCATTCATTAGCGTCAGCTAGTGAGATGTTTCAGTCATTTATTTATTTGAGTAAACGTCTTTCTAATTTTATTTCTTGAGAAAAACATTTTCTTATTTCATTAGTCATAGTTTCTTTTTGTCGCCACTAGTATTCTTGACGTCAGTCAGTTTGTTAAGCTGTTATGTTTTCTGAGCTTGTGTTACGAGATGCTGACCGTAGTCTTGAGTTTACTTTTTTTTTCTCTTCTGTTACTTCAGCCTTTCAGCTTTTCACCCGGAAGCTTTGCTTGCAATTTTCAGGACTGAGGATGCGTAATTTGACGTGAAATCGATTTTCTATTAAAAATTGCTGATCGATTCCTTGCTTACACCTAGTGGCGCAACTATAGGTTTGATCCAGGGGGGCAAACTTTGGTGAAGGGGGCCCATTGGCCACCGTTTGGGAATGCAAAATTTATTTCCCAAAAATTCACATATATTACATCTATATGCGCTTTAGCCTTCGCATGTTCGCGCCACATATATGTGGGTGTAAGTCTTCATGCACACCCGGTTCCCGGTGAATCGCACATTGAAAGACATGTTTACCGAAAGGTTGCAACAAAGGATAATCGAACAATACAAAAATGTTTATTTATAGCACAGTACAAAGCAGATGTTACATTATAAACATAAGCAACACAGGCATGGGCGTTCACAGAAATTTTTCCATTAATTGGTAAAGTCGACATTTTGCTTGCCCGTTTCGGGCTCCTAAAGATGCAGTGCAAATGGGCGTTCACATGAAGCTTTACCATTTCTGCACCACAAAGAAAATGACCCATGTTACGGCAAGAATCCCAAAAATGCGCTTCGATGGCAGAAAGGTTTCTTTTCAAATCGTATAAAAGTACGTGACTTACTGCAATCAGCAGTCATTGCCTCGCTGCATTACCTGCCATAGATGTCGTCAACAGTCACATGCAGCTAAACGCCTACTAACGCAACTTGAAGTGAAACTTTGTTGCCATGTTACTGTTACGTAATGAAGGCCAATTTCAGAACTATCCGCACCCAGGTTTCGCAACCTGCCTCTTGGCAATGTAGCAGACAGATGTGAACTACAAGCTCAAAATTGCATGACACCACAACAGTGAATCGGCTCTTGTGCAGTGTGAGTGTCATATCAGAAAATAAAACCTTCATTGCAAAAATTAAGTCAATTAAGCTGCTGACTTCAGGTTTTCTGGAAATTTTTGGTTCTTAGTCCCAATTTCCAGGTGGTGGCAAATTCCCTTTTTGTCCCCCCTGCAGACACTCATGAACACAGGGGAATGCCAAACACTGAAACAGCGCACCAGCTATACCAACGTCCATTTATCATCAAAGAGTAATCCGGCAGTGGGAAGAAATGAAGACATTCTACATCAGGTTCTGAAGTAAATGGCTAAACTTGTCGGATGGAGATGCTCAGTGGTGTACAAAAGCATGTAAATTGTTTTGATCAAGGTATCAAATGTTTTGCGAGATATTTTTAGCATGAGACGGACAACCGTTTGTGATCATTTATTTTAAATCACTATTTGATGGTTGGATTTAATTGTAAAATCAATTCTATTACGTTTTTTGCTTGCGCATATCCTCAACATGGCGGGGGTGAAGGAGTAATCAAAGAATTAATGCAACTAAATACTGACTAAATTTTCAAGATATTAATTGAAACTGTGCAACTGCGCTGAGCATACTAGTCACAGAAGTGAACGTTTCAGTTGCTACATATGTTTTTTATTTGAGTTGACCCATAAACTGAACATCTCCGCGGACATTTATTTGTCGCAATTCAGATCACAAAATTGCTGACCTAGAACACCTCCGCAGTATTTATAGCGTTAGATATTTCCTAGGCTAATACATGTAACCTTTTAAATTACATCATTTTTTTACGAAATATTCAATACATTTGAAGCCGCAAAGGCAAGAAAACTTTGTCTTTCAAGTTGGATAATTACTAGCAAACCATTGCAGTTTTTTCACCTAAATTGTTGTTAATAGGCGTGATGGAAGCAGCAAAAAATTCCGTCCGCTATATGGACTTTGCAGCAGAACTTTGAAATTGCTGTTGTGCTTTGTCTCTACGTTCTTGAGCACCAGATTTCATATTTACTCTTACTTCGTAGATTTATGCTGCACATATTCGCACTTCGTTGTCAAAACTGGCATATTTACTGCATAATCAACTTTACAAAGATCCAGAACCGTCGCCAGAAAGTTATCAATATTGGGGGCTTCATGTTTGTTCAAGGGGCTTGACATTCTGAAATTTAACAAAAACTCCACCGATTTATACTGCTTCATGGTTCAGTTTGGGGGGGGTTGGAGCTTGGTTTTGGGGGCTAAGCCCCTAAAACCTTCCGTTTGAAAAACATACTAATTTGTGTTTCTTCTTGCTAAATATTAATTATCGCCAAACAAAATCAACTCAACTTAACATGATAAAAATGTCGATTATATGGATGATTTTTGGCAGTAGGTTGCTAAGTTCGTTTTCAATGTCAGCATTCTACTCTTTCCTCAAGTGCCTACGCTACACTGCAAACAGACAGACAAATTTGAAAAAATGCAACTCAGGGTTAGGTTTATGATCACCTCGGCGCTACCTATTTTCTGACCCTTAGTGAAATCGCAACCCTTGCTTGGGTCGCGACCCATATTGTGGGCTTAATCGCATGCTTCATCTCGAGGTGTAAAGCGCACTGCGCAGACGAAAGCCGTGGTACCCGCTGGGGGATGGCCAGAAAAACGAAGCTATCACCTTCAGCCGAGATGCTAAAATCAACACTCGTTTGTTCAACTCTCACCGGTGAATTGCAGACAGCTTTGTCAAATGACTTTGCAAAACAAAAAATAAAGTTGTTGTGTCACTACACAACTTTCCCAGTATTCTAATATCAAGGAAATGTACATGACAGCTTTCAGACATAAACTTATTCACAACTCCACCACACAGTCCAAAACAAGTAAAACGGCCGCAAGTGGCGGCAACGTTCCACACCTAAGGCCGATTGTTACATCTCACACAGTATGCACGGTCAAGATGATGTACTGTACAATGCACGCCGCTGCTCTGCAACAACTCTGAATTTACTATTCATTTGATGATTGTTGGCTTGGTACGCACTGCACTATTTCAGTATTTGAAATGTCAAGACCAACGGAATTCCAAAAATTGTAGAAGCACTTCATATTCTGCAGTTAATGAAATCTCTAAAGGGGGGCATTTTTTACATTTAGCTTGCCAGGGGGGGGCGGCACTCACCCCTGACCCCCCCCGTCAGTTACGCCACTGCTTACACCCATTGTGGAGAGTACTTACTTGAATATGGATATGTTCAAGTTTGAATCATCGCAAGAAGATGAAAGCAGAGCGCAGTCGACTGATTCCTCGAAAGCATACAGAAACACTTAGCGCTTTTAAGTGTGACGACACAAAGGTCGCAGTTCGGCTGGGCTAACTCCAGACGGTACAAGAAGTTAAGGAATCATTGATACTAAACAGCAACCACAGCAGAACTAACGTTGCTGCTTAAGCACGCAAATAGTATTGCTTCCGCGACATTTGTGCAGTAGGCGTGATGCACGAGTAGATAAACTCATGCTAAACTCATGGCAAAAGAACGCTTATTAGGAAAATTTACAAACAAAATTCAAATGTATTTGCAATGAACAAAACCGAAAATATTTATATTCAGTAGTGATTACTATAACTGGCAGATAGTCAAACTTGCAGATAAATCATTAATGATACTGAACGCAACATAGAAATATAGAGTTTCATTTTTGTATGTGTTTTGAATCACGACAATTTCTCAAACGAATATTTTATTTAAAACAAACAAATGTCATGTGTCATCACGGGGGGCCCCTTGCAGCGGAGGGCCCGGTGCAATTGCTCCAGTTGCCCCACCCCCCTTGATCCGGCCCTGGGTATATTATCTTAGTTTTGTTTACTGACACATTTCATTTTTCATTCAATTTGAGTCACACCAAGACAATTGAAAATATTAATTTGTAAAAACGTACAGACGCCGGGACTAGAGCCATGCTAAGAAAAACGAGAGCTCCGCAGCCGGAGCAGTGTCAATTTCACGACGGCACCGCAGCCTTGAATATAACCGTTGGTGTAATGTGCCTGTGAGAAAGATTTTATTTACTTTTTTCAACGACAAACGACGGCAGGCCAGAGCCTGGAGTGCCATCTGCCGGGACCAGTTGCGAAAACATGATATGTCACGAAACAGTTTAGGGGTTGCAGTGGCTAAAAATGTAGGGCATGGTCCAAGAAGAATTTTGTGCAAAGCAAATAAAATGTGGCTGCATCGACGAAGGTGCAGAGGTGACATCGAGAGTTCATTCAGGATTTTCAAGTGCGAAATGATTTGCACATCACCTAGGATACGTTTAGCAGCCGTTGCTTGTACGTTTTCAAGGCGAGATAAATCAAAAAAATATCGTAAATGACATCACCGTAATCGTGATTCAAGTAGAGGTAGAATATAGGAACGATGTAAAATTAGGAGTGCGTACCTTGGCAAGGATAATCGAAGATGTCTAAGAACGTTCAAACGTGTGATAGCCTTGTGATACAATGATACTACGTGGGTATGCCAGGATAAGGGACGGTGGAAAACAAGACCAAGGTGTTTATGAGAGTCTACCTGATGGCAAAATATGGTTAGCTAACTGGAGAGGTGGATGATGAGAAACATTGGAAGATATTTTAAGGACTTCCGCTTTAGATGCATTTAAACTGATGCTCCAAAGGTCAGCCCAAGATTGCAAAGTTTTCAAATCATTTGACAAAACGCCATGTAGATTGTAAGGGAATTTTGAGGAGTAAGATCGGACGGTGTCATCAGCAAAGAGGTAAATGGAAGATTTTATATTTTTTGATATGTCGTTTACATACATCAGAAAAAGCAAGGGACCAAGGATGGAACCTTGTGGAACTCAATCGTATGCAATATGTCAGACTTGGCATTTGAAATTTGTGCAAACTGGGATCTGTCTAGTAGGTAAGTCTTCA
>JGI24158J21664_10006141_pt1 | contig 15795 bp, 17 predicted proteins | sample Ectturendosymbi3_FD_21664 | JGI IMG/M metagenome (IMG submission 21664)
TGTTTAAATGGTGATTTTCAAAACGGAGTTGTTTAAATGGTGATTTTCAAAACGGAATTGTTTAAATGGTGATTTTCAAAACGGAATTGTTTAAATGATGATTTTCAAAACGGAATTGTTTAAATGGTGATTTTCAAAACCGAGTTGTAAATGGTGATTTTCGAAACGGAGTTTTTTAAATGGTGATTTTCAAAACGGAATTGTTTAAATGGTGATTTTCAAAACGGAATTGTTTAAATGGTGATTTTCAAAACGGAATTGTTTAAATGGTGATTTCCAAAACGGAGTTGTTTGAATGACGGCGGCGCTTTTACTTAGAACTTGTGCGCATGCGCAGTTTCGGAATTACTGCGTTTCGACAACGGCGATGCTGAGGTCGCAAAATATTTTCGCAACGCTGTTTTGTCAGAAACATATTGAGTTTGATCAGTCTCTTTACGAAAAAGCATTTTCTGTGTCGAATTCAGGTATTCGTATTTTTTTGTGCATAAATTTCAGGTCGAATGTTTTTTTTTTCGGATGAAATAAAAGAAATGCACAAAATCATTGAAAAGAAAACCCTGCTGAAAAGTGCCACCCAATGATTCAACTCCTGCAAGATGTAATTTCCAAGTACGCCAGAATTTTCTTAGTGCTTAATTTTTTCCATAGGCCTTTGGACCTAGTTGTAGATTGACGTGAACTTGTTTCAGGTCGGGGGTGTTGGCCTCACTTTGACCGCTGCGGACCGCGTGGTCATCTTCGATCCTTCGTGGAACCCGGCCACGGACGATCAGGCCATTGACCGTCTTTACAGGATCGGGCAGAAAAAGTAATTCTTTTTTCTGCGAGATGCTACTTCTCGACAGTTTTTTGATACAATGTATCGGCAGCAGTTCCGCGCTTGAAAAATTTATTTGTAGAGTTGTTATAATTTTTAAAAATTTAATTTCTCAATTGAATTGTTATATAAATTAAAAAATTAAATTTGTAAATTGAATTGGTATATAATAAAAAAATAATAATTTCTAACTTGAATTGTCACACAAATTTCTAAAATTAAATTTATAAATTGATTGTTATATAATCTCGTAAATTGAATTGTTGTATAGCGTTTTCAAAAGTTTTTGGCCCATTTCGTAGTTGAGTGCCGCTACTTTTGTTTGAAAAAATATACAATAAAAAAAAATATGCATATAATTTTTAAAAATTAAAAGCCAACGCTCTTGTGTTGCCGCCGTGACAAAAACAAGTTAATAATAAAGTTAGTAATGACGAAAAGAAGTTAATAATAAAGTTAGTAATGACGAAAAGAAGTTAATAATAAAGTTAGTAATGACAAAAAGAAATTAATAATAAAGTTAGTAATGACAAAAAGAAATTAATGATAAAGTTAATAATGACAAAAAGAAGTTAATAATAAAGTTAATAATGACAAAAAGAAGTTAATAATAATGCGCGATCCAGTTTCGCCGAATGAGGGCTTTTAACACATTTCGTAATTGAGCGTTTAAAAGCGACTCGGCTAAACCCAAAACCCACCAGTCCCGTGCATTGATTACAGGAGTGTGGCAGTCTACAGACTGATCACTTGTGGCTCTGTGGAAGAGAAGATTTATCGTCGTCAGATCTTCAAGAACTCGGTCATCCAGCAAGCTGTACAAGGCAAGAAAGACCCGTACAGGTAGATTGTTTTTTTTGTCTTGTTTTCATGCCTTTTTCACCACATGAACGATTGCATCTGTTTAATCAGCCCGTTTTTGTCTTTAGAACCATTACTTGCCTCGAGACGTGTTTATTTTATCATTTTGGTTAAATCAAGTATCATTTTGATAAAACCTTGTTGAATTCAATCGCCATGATATACACCCGACCACGTGATTCGCTGTGAAGCTAACCTCACTGACGTCCGAAGTTAATTTTCACTGGTTGAGGCGTCCTCATTCTGTGACGTAACAAGCAATCGATTCGACCAAGTTCGATATTCAAGAAAGACACGAAGAACACTTTTTCACTATTTTAATTTCTCATGGCGTGCCGTCCACGCATGCTATGGGTATTTTTAGCTCTGATTTTGTAGTTTTTTTTTACTGTGAGGCGAAGAGATTGTCGCATGCTAGATTTTAATACATTTCGTGCGTTGGCACTACACAAAAATATTTTTTGTATGGCTTGTGCTTTCTTTCAGTAGATTTTTCGTTTTTTTAGTAGTATATTTTGCATGCTGAGGGTATTTTAGAAAGTGTGTCTTGCTTGAAAAATGCAATTTGTATAGTTTTTTTTTTCAGTTTTTTGTTTTCAATGAAACATGCCAATTGTGTATTTATTTCATATTTTTAAAGATTTTCAGCAGAAAGAGTCTTTTTTCGCGATTCCTGAAAAATTTTCCTCAGATATTTCACGCGACAAGAACTCTTCGAGCTGTTCTCGCTCGATGACGTCACAAAGAGCGACACGCAACAGCAGCTCCAGCAGTTGCACGGCCATCAGCGAAACCTGGACCAGGACATGCAAACCCACATCGACTTCATCCACTCGTTAAGTACGTTTTTTCCTATCAGCTCCTTAAGGTTTTCCACCCCCCCACCCCAGGCTAAATGAAGCGCAGGTGGTTCCAGGCAGGGCTGTAGGGCCGGAGCCAAAAACTTCTAGATGGTGGTGCCTGATATTTCGGTTCCGATTCCACAGACTTAGTGTCGGTTCCGATTCCACAGACTTCGGTTCCGATTCCACAAACTTCGGTTCCGATTCCACAAACTTCGGTTCCGATTCCACAGACATCGGTTCCGATTCCACAGAAAATTTCGGTTCCGAATCCACAGACGTAGTTTGTGGGGGAAGCGAGTTTTACAAATGACACAATAATTGTTTTTGGTTTTCAGTGGGTCGAAAACTTTTAGATGCCGTAACCGGAGCCTGAAATTTAATATCCGGTTCCACAGCCCTGGTTCCAGGATGAGCTGAAGTCATGTGAAGTAGATTGAAGAATACTAACTGCTGGCCCTCAAACTGTTTCGTTCTTGTTTTCTACTTGTTCTTGTGTTTGAGACCTTGATGTCCGGGACGGTGACTTAAAGGCTGAGACTTCGTTAATGAAGCTCAGGATTCAGAACCTGGAAGTTGGACAGTTGGCAATTGAAAACCGCGACAAGGCCCTCGGTGTTTTTTATAAACGTCAAATTTTTTGGAGTTTCACTTCTGTTTGCGAAAGTTTCCGCTTTTTGTTCTCCAACGATAATCCCAAAAAGTTGAGCTACTAGAGCTTTTGCGAAACCATGGGTATACAGGGTGTCCCAGAAGCCGCCCCCCATATAATAATTTTGTTTTTTTTTCACCATATAACAATGTGTTTGTTTTTTATGTTTTTAATGCAGAGGGTGAACAATTTGAGCATCTGTTATGATTGCGATCAATAAAATTGTTATGTATATGTATTTTCATAAAAACCTGCATGGTGCGCGACTTCTGGAGCATCCTGTATAAAGCGTTTTATATGTGTCGGGACAAACAGAGCAAAGCCATGCGCGTCGGAAGGATTTTTTCCCTGGGGGTGGGGGTCAATTGTAGATTTTTTTCCAATGGTTGACCAAAACGATTTATTCCCAATGGGGCCGACAGTCTTTAAATTTAATTTTACCAACTCCGAAACTAAGATAAAGACATTTTATACTAAAAAGTTATTATTAGCAAAATATCAATTTCAAAACCAAGGAGCGCGTGGCCTCCCCTGCCCCCCCCCCATTCCAAAGACCATGAGCAAGGCTGATGCCTGTATCGTTCGAGACCCGATTCATGCGAGGCCAAGACAAAGACGCGCCGAAACGGCCATTGTGACGTGCCCGAGACCGAGGCCAACACTTCGCGTTGCGCATTTCCTGCTGATCAGTTGCACGTCACGTCAGCTTCCGGTGCTTCTGGGTCAAACCTTCACGTCACGTCAGCTTCCGGTGCTTCTGGGTCAAACCTTCACGTCACGTCAGCTTCCGGTGCTTCTGGGTCAAACCTTCTCGAACTTTCGACAGAAATGTTCGGGGTCAGCGACCACGACCTGATGTTCACACGCAAAGCGGACGATTTCGAGGAAGACGAAGCTCAGGCCGAGTCGATCAGCGTCAAGGTACGGATGGCGCGTTAAATGGAATTTCGCTTCTTTAAAACTGCTGCTTGGTCCGTGCGTCTGCGCTCGTTTTGCTACGTGGCTGTGCAAAACTACGTCAGGACAGCGTTTTAGTGACGCCATGAAGGACATTTTTCGGAAGCTTTCGGAAAAAATGACTGAAATATTTAATCGCCATCAGGAAATACGAACCACTGCCTTTCTTGCTCGAAGCGTCATGAAGTATTGCGTCACGCAACTGGACTTCGTGGTTCCGTTTTTTGACCCACCGGAAGTGCTGTTTGAAGAATCAATGTTCCCACCTCCCACTAATGCCTACTCGCTCGAGTTAGCAACGTAGCATTGGCCCGGGCCCGTTGGCGCCAATCCCTTCAACAGGTGGCCGAACCTCCAACATGTAACACAAATAATTGTGTAGTTGCCGTATATTTGTTTGTTAACGATTTCAATTCTGTAAAAATTGGCCAATCAGCGGGCTTGACAGTTTATCTTCTTACTTTGTCACACACAAAAAAAAATCTCAACGCTTTGCAAGTCCGTGAAAACGGCTTATGTGCATACTTTGAAATCCTTATTTGCATACTGTCAAAACCTTATTTGCATACTGTGAAAACCTCATTTGCATACTGTGAAAACCTTATTTGCATACTGTGAAAACCTCATTTGCATACTGTGAAAACCTCATTTGCATACTGTGAAAACCTTATTAGCATACTGTGAAAACCTTGTTTGCATACATCCGGTCGAAAATCGTCGTTTTTTCATGCGAAGTTAGACCCCTTTTGCAGGAGCTACTAGAGAATAGCCCCACATGAAGTTCTAGCGACAAATCGACCCAAAAATTGGGCAGCGATCGTGCATATCAGCGTTCTTCATAACCCACGTTAAGATGCGTTGTAATCGCGTTTAGCTTTATTGGTGGGCTGGTACTGTACTCCCTGAAGGAAGATGTTTCAACGCGAAAAAGGGGTTATAAGCATTATCTCAAGAAGTGAGTGTTGATTTGCGTCATCGCTCATGTCAGTGTTTTTCAACCTTTTTCGCTGCAGCGGAACCTTCCGCAAATGTTTGTGTTGCTCGTGGAACCATATGCAATGATCCAAGTGTTTATCCGACTTGGAATGCAATGATCCAAGTGTTTATCCTACTTGGAATGCAATGATCCAAGTGTTTATCGTACTTGGAATGCAATGATCCACGTGTTTATCCTACTTGGAATGCAATGATCCAAGTGTTTATCCGACTTGGAATGCAATGATCCAAGTGTTTATCCTACTTGGAATGCAATGATCCAAGTGTTTATCCTACTTGGAACATAGAACTGGGGTGGCTAGTTTCGTCCCAGGCAATTTCGGTCCGTTTTAGCGGAACATCTGGTAGCCACTGACGGAACCGTGAGATTCCACGGAACCCCGCTTAAAAAACAATGGCTCATGTGAAACCAGAAAATTTGATGAAAGACAGTGAATGTTTCAAAACAGGCTTCGTGAATACTTGCGATCTTGTAATAGTTCAACAAAAGCTGGACACATCCCGTGAAAAGTGCGATCTTAATTTGTGGCAATAAATGTGACCGATGATGGCTTTTATAAAGACGAAAACGTACAGAAGGATCAACAAATCATGTTGTTTTGAATGAAATCGAAGATTTAAAGGAAAATAAAAACTTGTTTGGTTCAATTCATTGATTTTTGCGTTTTGTCTCCAAATGTGCGAATTAACAAAGATTCCAACCTTACTCCCCCTAACGTAAAACAAACAACAGGAAAAGCAGTGGTACAAGCTCCCCCATAAACTAGAATGCTATGTGTGGCGTTACTGAGCCCCGGATTGCTTCACCCCCCGTACCCCTGTCCCCAGGTCGCCGCAGCCCAGAACCGACTTACGACAGAATCGAACCAACTGGCGGGCTACACCGAAACCGAACTGAGGTGGGGGGTGTTCAGCGATGACAAGGCCAGGGAGCCAGGAGTTGTTGCCAGGGACAACGAGCGTGAGTTTGTTTGATTTGTGGACGAGTTTCCAGAAACTTCCTTGACTGGCCATTCGTCCAGCGTTGCTACCTGTCTATCTTAAATGCGGTTTCGTTTATGTCAGGGATTCTCAACCGGGGGTAAATTTAGCCCTGGAGATACATTTTACCTATCCCGAGGGTAAATTTAATGATGCTGAAGTTACAATACGTTGTTGTTTTCCACAGCGATAGTGAAATAACAAAAAAACAAGGATAAATTTTATGTTGGGAAGCTGGCAAGGGGTAAACGAGAGAAAAAGGTTGAGAACCCCCTGGCTTATCTGATTAAGCATTATGTGTAGGAGGCGGGGGTGGTTTGATGTTTCACCTGGATGTTTTTTGGGGGCAAGAGATTTCGGTTTTGATTCCAGTAGACAGCGTTTTGTGTGAAGATTGTATCGGAAACACGGCAAAGTGCAACTCGCAGCAACCGCTTCTTTTCAATCAGCAAAAAACATGCTGTTGAGTTTTATCGAAATGTGCTCTTCTGTTGATTTCTTTGTGCGCCACATTGATGCAGTCAGGCAGGCTTACACCGAACTTCATGTGTTCCGACTTCGTTAAGTGCCAGCGCTGACAATATCCAGCTTAAAACTGGCCTACTCCTTATTTCCAGCGGTTTATCCCGTCGAAGGCATCAGCGACCGGCTGGGGGCGCTGTCGCTACCCACGAAGGTAAGTTTTTATAAAATGCGTATCTCTAACAGTCGTTTCTAGCTCGTGTGTATTAATGCTTGTATCTGCCTGAGATTTATTTGTGAAGCATATCAACTGCTCTTATTGATGAGTTCGCGTGTGACAAATATTTGACGACGAAGATGTCGTTCGTTATAAGAGGAGCATTTGTCACAAAATCGTTCGAAACTGTTCGAGACTTGCCGACTCTTTATTTATTTTTATTTAAAAAAGTGGGGGAAGTTGTTACTTGACTCGTTGGCCTTCCACAGAATGAATCCTACGATTATTTCAAAACTGTTGATGACGAACTTCCCGACATTAAAAGAGAAAAAGTGAGATATATTCGTTGCGGTCATTATTGCTTCGCTGCATGCTGGCTGGAGAAATTCCTTTTAATAATCAACTTTTTTCTTTTTTTTTTGTTTGTCGTTCCAATTATTTGCTTGAGGTCATAGTTCCCAATTTTTCCTTTAATAGCGAGTTTAGAGGTGTGGGAACTAGTTGAGTATTATTGTTGATGCGAACGTGCTATGAGAATAGGGGCCATAGTTCGCTATTGTGTTCCTGGAGTTGTTAGGCAAAAGGGCCGGTAACTGGCGTTGTTTTTGTTGGTCATGTGACCCATTGTCCATGTGCTTCAAGTACTTTAGGTGCATTGCTTGCTCAAGTGCGATCCGAACAGATGCAAGAGGTCGTCGTTTGGTTCCAATATGTTTATTGTTGATTCAAACGCACATCAGACGAGTCACAAGGCTTAACACGCTGAGAGTTTGCTTTGAACTCTACAATATTCGTTGTTCGATCACAGCGTTGTGCATTGATTTGACGTTGCCATGGTTGTTATCGTTGGAGAATCACAAACGCCCGGATTTTCGTTGCGTCCATTGTTAGCAGTGTGCGAATGAAATCTTGTATTTTTCAGACGTCTCTTTCAGATTCGGATGCGGAACGCTCTACTGACCATGAGGTAAACATTGTTTGATGCTTAAGCTTCGTATAAGCGCATGTTTGTGCTTGAGGTACAATTGTTGCGACATACTTTGCTATTGTTGTCAGTTACGTAGTTTTTGTGACGAAATAACGAAAGGTTGCCTGCACCAAAATGTTAAAAAAGATCTTTTCAAAGAGCTGTGATAGAAAAACGAATTTGCAAACTGTGAATTCCTTCCTGCCTTCTTCAAACACCACATGTTGTCATGCAGAACAAAGCTTCCACTTCAAACAACGGCCAGCCTTTCCGTGAATCGCGAGGCGCAGTAATGGACCACAGTGACGTCATAATATGCGACGATTCACCCCCACCTACCCCGCATCATTCCTCGCGATTTAATGTGAGAGTCATTGGAGTTGAGATAACTCAGGCGTAGAAGTGAAAGTTGCCCGTTTCACCAAAATTATGTGTGTTTTCAGAGTGCGTCAAATTAAATGATGTTTTCATTGGGAAGACGTTGTTTTTAACTTAAATTTGTTCTGTATTGATGACTGTTTTTTTTTCTGCAGCGTCCTTTCGTTTAACTTGTTTCCGTGCTATGGAGAAAACGTGGAGCATAGTAAAACATTTGTAGTTTTGTGACGCAACAATTGGTGATTTGAATAAAATCATGATGTTGGTCGTTTCGAAAAACCACTGCTTTTAACGTCAGCAAAGATATTTTTAATCCTCCCAGGCAGTGTTACAACAACCTGACGTAGCAGTGACCTCATCATTCATGAGATACTGTGTTCTGCATCATCATTATTGCTTACAGTTAAATAATTCATCCCAGAATATCGGACGTTAATATCAATGTGCGAAAAAGGTTTGTGCTGCTCTCTTCAGAAATCCGGTACCCGCGACCGAGGTGCCAGCACGTCCTACGTACTGGCTGCTGATTCGCCGTCGCCCGCCGATTACGTCATCAATCTCGACAGCGACGACGACGGCGACATCGGAAATCGCGCGAGAAATACCAGCGCCCTACCCTCCGAGGTAAATGAGTTGCTTCATGAAACTTGCAGGAGAGAGTGTGGGGCGGCTGCTTCGAATGCAGAATCCTCCTCCCCCGGGAGGATCGGTGAAGCACTGGTGTAGGTGGTGGGGGTGAAAGCACACCGTCAAAATTTTTGATTTGGTGAAAATCCTGGCAAAATCCGTGGAAATCTGGGCAAAATCTCTGAAAACCTTCACAAATTTCCTGAAAATATGAGCAAAAATGGCGCCCAACATGCTTTGGTTTGAAAAAAATGGCGTCCAAAATCACATGAACAGCTTTTTTTGGAGGTCACTTATTTTGGAGTTTTTTCGGACACGTTTGGGAGAATTCGGGCAAAAATCCTTCGCACCCACAAAAAGTTGTCTGCTTCTGTATCTATGCGGTGAAGGTAGTTGAAATATAAATGTCTGTGTTACTAAGCAACGCTGACGACCTGCTGGTCTTGGAAGTTGAGCCTTGCTCCCGTTGCTACCATAGTTCTTCCCGTGTTTACTTTCAAAAGCACAGCCGCAGGATAATGAAAACTCACCGCTTTTCTTACTCCATGCAGTTGCACAATATTGCCAAATTGTTTTGTTTTTTTTCAAAGCGGAAAAAGTGAAAACGAATCCTCCAAAAACGGTCCATCTTCTCCCGAATGTAATCAGCCCAAGGATTCTGCGGAATTTTTAATGGCAGGTTTTTTCTTAGATCCAGGATTCCTTCGACATCTTCAGCGATCAGATATCTAGTGACGACGACGACGACGACGAGCCGATAGATGGTGGTGACGTCGTTGATGACGAGTCTGGAGATGGTGATGACGACAGTTGGAAACAGGCTTTCACGAAGCAATCCACGGTGGAAATTGAAGATGATGATGAAGAAATCCAGCATGGTGTTCGAACTCAAGGGAAGATGTTTAAAAAATTGTTACACCAGGTATGGACTTGTGTTGATTTGATGATACGGCGTGTGTTGCAGCGAACTTGAAGACGATTGATGCTTGAAAAATTTGCACTCATAGCGAACACTCAAGTAATGTTCATGATGCAATGAGCGAAGAGCACATAAGTTTTCTTAGGCGCTTTTTCACTGCAATTACGTAGAAAAAAACGATGTTTACACCATTATGGTTTGCCGATTCGTATTGATCTAAACTGATAGCAAAACCTGAGTTGGCCGTTTAGAGAGTGAAACTTGGCACGTCGCCCATTAAAGCAATCAACCAATAACAAACTGATGCCCTTTGTCACTTAGCCCCCAAACCACCTTGGCTCCAATCCATCCCTATGCCGTCACAATCGTGTTGTCGTATTTCTTTTGTTTATCTTTCAACGCACTTCGACCACATGCTGGAGAAGCGATTGGTTCGGCGCTCAACGTTACGCAGTTAAACGTTGTCCTGACCCGCAATTTCCGCCGCGTCCCCCCTCAGTTTTCACCCCACAGCCTTGCCACGGACCCCCACTAACTCGTTTGCAACTTCTCGAGCAGAGCGGGCAGTCCTCGGCTGGCCCTTCGCCCCTGGTTGCCACGACAACAAGAAAACGACCAATCATCGCTTCCGACGACGATGACTCATCGGAAGGGAGTGGTGGGTTGTTGCGATAGTGGAATCTGATGCTTCTCGATATCTTGTTTGCAATTGAAGGAAATTTGCTGTTTAATAAGTTTTATAAGTTTATTTGGTGAGGTTGTTCTTCTTTCAACCACAGTTGTTACTTCAGGCTTGTTGCCACAGGTTCTGCCTGTTCGGCGTGAACGTGATGTAATGACGGGCTTGTAACGAATTAAGAAAAACTGAGAAAAACGAATCGGACGAAAATTTTCGGGCCCGAAAATCGACACGTATATTCAAAAAGGTCCATTTTGTTACAGATGACGAACTCCCCCCCTTGTCCCACCTCATCATCCGTGCGCGAAGCCAATCGCAGGAAGAGGAAACCGACGGAAATGACGTCGACCGCGAGTCGTCTGGTGACGTCGGTGAAGGCTTTGCTTCTGGACGCAAAGGTAATGGAGTTGTTGTTGATGAGGTCACCAACTCAAGGGCCAGGAACAATCACTATGGCAGCGGTGACGTCACGGACTCTGACCTAATGTTGCTGAACGTGCCTCTACCTGATGATGCAATCAACTGTGACGAAGAATGCGACGACGACGACGATGTCGTTGTTGCTGCTTACGACGATGACGTCAGGTTGATTGACGCAGTTGATGACGTAAGTGTAGAAGTTTTGTGACGTGTCGTTTCGGAGCTGTTTGAAGCAAGAAGCACCAGGCCTGACCAAATACACGCAACTGTACAACGTTGTTCAACGGCCCTGAAAGATCCGAGTGGTTATATAATAAATAGTATTTATCAATCGCGTGTAGACTTTCCTCTTAAACTTTTGCTGGCATGTGAGGTCCATTTCAGTTTTTATACGCGATTCCGTGAATTTACACGGGTTAAGTACTACAGCCGTGTTTTTCTGTCCATGGACGTATACATCAGCGATGCGGTACTCACTCATTCCATCACACATACGTCATGCGCTGACGTGACGCCACAAAGTCCACGCGTGACAGAAGCGTTGCCGACAAAGGCCTGATCGTTCATCGTCTTTGGCAAGGCTGTGTTTCCCAAACTTACGTGATTCTGCTTTCGGTGAAACTGGTTTCAACCGGTTGTGTCTAGCTGCTGTCAGTGTTGGAGAGCGCTGACAGCGAAATCGCTCCGATGAAGGCGCTGCATTGTTCTACCATTGTTACGTCTTGCAGGTGACGTCATCGGCCCATCATCCAGAAGAAACTGACGATCTGCATCTCGTTATCTCAGATGACGAGTCCTTCGATACTTCCCTTCACTGATAGATTCCGATGGTCCAGCGATTAAGTTTTCGCAGACTCTGACCAACTTTCGCGGCGAAGCGTTTGTAGCTGTTGCTAAGAACTTGTTTGGCTTCCAGGCGATCGTTGCCAGGAAGAGTTGCTTGAATGATGCAAGCGATGTCTTCGGAGACCGACGAATGGCCCGAACCATTTGCAGCCCGTGGAAACATTTCCACTTTGTTTGAAACTTATTCAAGATTGTAGCAAAAAGCTTGTTCGTATACTCAAACGTACTATATTCATTGCTACCTAGATAAACAATTTTCAAACCCGTGTGGTTATTATAACGCACTGGAGTATTTGAAAGCACAAAATTCGAAGGTTTTCTGTCGCTTTTTGGGGGGAATACTTGGCTTCGAATCACTTCGCTTTTCCCGAAACCTCCAGTTTTTTGCGTATTTGCTGCATTTTTTGTACATTTGTACATAAGTGACAAGCTGCAAGTGTAAACTTCTTGTTTCGTAACAATCGTTTCGCGACGTTACGCTGCTTTCTAAATTTCGTGCGTCGTTTTTCTTCCTTTATTCTTCTGCAACAAGCAACACAAGTCGTTGGCTTTCCTTAAGGCTGATGTATTTTTTTCCCAAATCCTTTCCTTTGCTTTAATTTTTAAACGTTTTTCTGTGATAGCCTTGCACAGTTTGCCTGCCGCCTTAACTTGGATGCAAACCCTATTTTCGACTTGACTTAACTTTGTCTTTTGTCGGAGCTGAGTCATTGCTGCTGACGTAGCGTGGACTTGTTGAGGAATTTGACAAACTGAACGCAAGCGTCACTGGTGGCATGTGCGAGAGAGAGAGAGAGAGATGCCTCACTCACATTTGCAAAGTTAGAAAAACATAGCGGCAGATTTTATTTCGCTAAGAATTGGCCGTAAGTGAAACTGTCTGCTTTTAATCGTACCAGTGATACCGAAAGACTTCAGTTACGATTTGTTGTTGTTCAATCATGATTTTTTTGCTAGACATCGAACGTATTTTGCTGTTGCGTGAGTTTAACCACAGAACTGTAAATGCTGGTTGTTGTAACGGTTCAAGAATGATATTTTTAATCTCAGTGACGATATGTTAATAACGCCCACCTCCCCTAATGTTCGCAAAACATCTCTGTGCAGAGACATTTCACAATTTTTGTCTGATTTTCAAACTTTTTTTGTCACATTTTGCCGATCTCGGAACTTCCTTTTGTTTCTTGTCACTGACAAATATGTCCTTCACCTTTTGAACGCAAGCGATTCGATTTGTATGCAATTTTCGAATTTCAACGATTTTATGCCTTTTCACTTTCCACTGCCTGGCTGGCCGAACTCTGGTTTTGAGTTTCTGCCACAGCAAAACACGCTGACTAATGATTTCGATGTCCTTTTTCTAACCAAGTTTTTTTTTGGTTCATGTCTTTTCTTGAGTGGCGATTGGAAAACAGAAGGAAGAACTAAGAAACCTCACGAAGAAAGAAAAACAAGAAAGGCCTGGTCTTGTGTGTTATAGCGTTCGTTTGTTAACAAAGGATTTTGCGTGTTTGTGAAATTGTTGCCGATGTGTTGTGGAATGTTTTGAAAATTTCGGGGGGGGACAAATCCCCAAATGCCCCCCCCTGGTTGCGCGCCTGAACGCGATGTGCGCGAAGAACAACACCTATATAAGTGGCGCGGACAAGCAATAATAGAGTGATCGCAACGTGTGATCTCTATTGTTGCTTGCTGCCACAGTGTGAAGCTTTGCGCACATGCCGCTCGGGACTTCCGATCGCAACAAAACATTCTGTGGTATTTGTGTTAAGTCGACAAATTAACAAGCAAAACGTATGCGAACACAATTAATTTCCTTTGCGCACGTTCCTCTCGCCTGCGCCCCGTCTCAGCAAACTCCATCGCCTGGCAAATCGTGAACGAAGGGGCACACAAGACCGGGGATCGCGAGTCCACCAGGCTCATCAACAAGGAGCTGTCCGACCTATGGAAGATTCCAACACTTGAGGGTCACAGTATCTCCGAACCCTTCAGGCTGGAGGAGCTTGCTGCTGCGCTCAGACGCCTGAAGCCAGGGAAGTCTCCGGGATTGGGTTCCCTCTTCCGGGAGGTAATACTCCACGTTGGGTCAGCTCCCAAATCTTGTTTTTTTCGACTTCCTCAGTTCCTGCATGTGCTACCACATGGCAAGAGTGTGAGCTAACGTTTCGCAAGAATGGGTTGTTAGATCGTAATGTAATAATTGCTGTAGGCTTACTTACCTATGTGCAATATGCTGGGAAACAACTTTAATACATCCGCGTGTTATGTGATTTTTGAGCAGATTAAGTTCATGCACTTTGGCGCAACATTCAGTTACCCGCACAAAGAAATATCACCCCTCGCATGTACAGCAGTACTGGTTCCCGCAACCTCCCCGCAAATGTGGGTACCTGCAACTTGTGCGGGTTTACCCGCTCCGCGCAGAACAATATTCTACAATCAGGTCGATTTAAACTATATAGGAGAAATCAAATAGGAATTATAGATAATGTAAATTTCACAATGACCTGTCCGTGTTTCGGTTTTGCTGATGTAACACAATGTTGATAAATGAAGTTCTAAAAAATCGAGACTTCAGCAAACTATTGAGGCTGTTGTTCGCGACCTCACACAAACTCCGCGACCCACCGGTTAGGAACCACTGGTTTGAACGAAAATAACTGCTTGAAGCAGTGAACGTGATGTGCGCATAGCATCGGTTGCTTTCATTCGGATTTGACGCGTTTTTTTTTTACTTAGGGAGAGAAAGGCATCGCTTCTTGCCTATGAAATGTTTTTCACTAATCGAAAATTGAGACAGGTGTGCCAATATGGCGTGACCTTGAACACCCATTTCCGTACAGAAGATTTGAATTTGTGGTGAGGTCATAAAATGCAAACTAGATTTTAAACTTTTTCACTGCAATCACATGACTTTGAAAAACTCGTTTGATTGGTTGTGCATGTGCGGCTGTCATGTCCGGTGTTTCAATGTTATTGTTTTAGGGCTTACGCATGCTTCTTTGTGTACTGATAGTTATGCGTACACCGTGGTGATTGATACGACAGCACTGCATATGACTCAGTGCTAGATCAGGCACGTTAGTTGTTGCAGTTCGTGCAATAAATATGCTGTTTGATTACTTATTAGGTCAGTAAGGGATTTGCAAAGATTAGAAAACATGATATACGCAAGGAGGGCGGTGAGAGGGAGCCAGGACTTGTTCGAGGGCCTGTAAACTGAGAAGCTGAAAAATATAACTTGAATTGTTACATTCATTGATTTCAGGGTGACACAAAAAAAGCGGTCATCACCAAAAATCGAATAAGTTCCAAAATTTTATTTAGATTGACACAAAACTTCAGCTACATTAGGTCAAGTCTGTGTATCAGACATCTCCAAAGTTTCAAGTCTGTGCTACAAAAACTATTTGTTTCACTGTCGCTCAACAAATGAGCTCCCCGCCGCTGCAGGCACATTTGGATCCGGCGGGCAAAGTTCTGACCCTCCCGCATTCCTCCCTTGGGATCGCTCTTATTGCTGCCTTCAGGTCAGAGATAGCCTGGGGATTGTTGCCATACGCCCTGTCCTTAAGGTATCCCCACATAAAAATCTGGGGGGTTCAAGTCCGGTGAATGCGGCGACCACTGCCAGTCACACCTGCGGCTGATCAGTCGGTCAGGGAAACGCTGCTGTAGCCATGCCAATGATTCTTTTGAGGAGTGGGGGGTGGCACCATCCTGCTGGAACCACTGAAACCACTGAACTTGCCAAGCACCTGGACATATCGCTCGGTGTTGATTGTTACATCCCGCTCGTTGTTCTTGAACCAGAGGGTCCAATGATGCCATGTTTGGAGATAGCAACCCAGGCAGTGCACTTCACTGAGTGTAATGGCCTTTGCAGACAGTGCTCAGGGGGTGTGCCACCCCAGAAAATGTTGTTGCGATCGGAAATCCCGAGAGGCATGAGCGCAAAGCTTCGCACTGTGGCAGCAAACAGCAATAGAGTTCACATGCGATGATCACTCTTCGCGTACGCTATTGTTACGTTCAATCGTTGACATCGTTAGTATCACCAAAGATTACACGCCACGATCACTCTATCATTGCTTGTTCGCGCCACATATATGTATGGTGTTATTCTTCACGCACATCCCGTTCGTGGTGAATCACACAATCAACGCAA
>JGI24158J21664_10006142_pt1 | contig 15795 bp, 13 predicted proteins | sample Ectturendosymbi3_FD_21664 | JGI IMG/M metagenome (IMG submission 21664)
AGTAAGTTGTTTCAATTCATAAACATATTACTTTATTTTGAACTCCCTCGATATCCGAACAAAAACAGTCACAATGAAACTAATGAAAAAGGCAGCGGTGAACAATATTCCCTCTCAGGTGCGCCACTGCGCAGCACCACCAAAAATCATTAGCAATTTTTGGCAGAAATAGAACGCTTTCTGAACATGTTGCACAGCTAAGATTCGGCAAAAAAAAAACGGGAAAAGTGTACGCTGTATTTGTTCGAGTGTAAACCGCGGCTTACAATCAAGGACAATCGAGGNCGACTTACATTTTGTCTTGAGCTTATCGAAAGGTCTAGATCAGGGGCTCAAAGACGCGGGCCGCATGTGGCCCGTGAGGGCATTTTGTGCGGGTCGCAATNCTTTTTGGGAATTTTCAAATAATTAAAATTTACTTTGCTTAGGTTATTCACCAGTATTTAAAAGTGTTAGGCTAGGGAGTGAACAAGTTCCTTTGAAACGAACGTGGAGACGGCTAGAAATGATTTGCCTTGAACTCATATGATACCTTTCTCAGGAAATAAGATGTAAAAGCTGTTTCTAATAAAGTCCAGGTACCGCCATTGTTGGGTCAGCGTCATAACATCAACCTACTAGAAATTCTGACCGGAACGCCGTACCGGCAATAATTCTTTTACCGGAACGGCGTTCCGGCTTACTTTCACCTCCGGTGGTGACACAATAAGTGTATGTTTTCGCCTTTTTGGCCCAGTTTACCTGGCTCTGGGCGCCAATCCAACGGGCCACTTTTTTGGATCCTGCTTTTATCGAAACTAGGCCAAAATCCATGTCTTTGGAGCCGTTGAACGGCTTTCTAGCATATCTGGAGCCAAAACCATGGCTCAAAAACCTAATTTTAGACAAAAAGTAACAAAAAAGATGATTTCCCCTCTCAGGGCAAATTTTGGCCAGCCATAACCCGGCAGCAGATTGAGCTAGAGACCTGTTCAGACCCTGCAAAGACTCGTGACGTTTAGAGTAAAAAAAATTTTTAGTTTTGGCTTTGAGGTTTTTGGTCAATGACGTCATGATTGGGGCAGGTTTTGCGTGTTTTATGATGACGTCATCGGCGATCCAATGAGCCGATTTTGTGGCTCAAATTTTTATTAAATTCTAGGCTAGAATACCAGTCTTTAGAGCCCTTGATTGACTTTCAAGCGTTTCTGGTTCCAAATTTATGCCAAAAAATTCCAAATATTTCCGGATTCCGACAGTAGCTGAGGGGATTTCCGTAATTAATTTCCGGAAGTTTGGCCGTAATTTTGGAACCAGAAACGCTACAAAGTCCATCAAACCCTCAAAAAATTCGTATTATAGCTTAGAATCTAATAAAACTTTGAGCCACAAAATCGGCTCATTTGGTCGGCTCCCATGGGATGATGACGTCATCCAAATGTAAGTAAATGTATATAAACATCCTCTAATTATGTTAGATGTTTATGCATATTTGTTTATATTTGGATAACTATTTTGTGGCTCGAAGTTTTATTAGATTCTAAGCTATAATACGAATCTTTTGAGGGTTTGATGGACTTTGTAGCGTTTCTGCATGCGGCCCGACATAGCCGACCTATCGCAACCCGGGCAACTGCAGCCTGGGATAATGCGTTTTACACACCACATACGAGCTTTCAAATTCAATTTGCAACATCGCGTTGCGGCACTTATGGGAGTTCTCACGGCACGACGGTTGGGAACCTTTTGCGACGGTGTTATTGCTTCAACATAGCGCAGCTAAAGTGAGTTGCAATATTGCTGCCATATAACTCGCAAATCAAAGCTGAAAGCAATGCACAGAACTGAAAATGCACGAAAGTACGTGTTTGATGAATGCGTGGAATAAATACGATAATGTGCATGAGAGAACTGTGCTGTAAAACCATTGAAAAGACTCATAAAAAAATTAAGGTTTGCACTGACTTAATGTTTATGAAGTTGTGACGACATCGATACGACTTTCTCCAACCGAAAGTATAAAAAGTTGAAGTGAAGGTTCTTTAAAGTGGTCAGAGGACGAAGAAACTTTTGTTTTACACGTTTGTGATTCAAAAATTTTGACAAGAAAGCAGTACTTTGTGATCAGGGGCGTAACGATCGGGGGTAAAGGGGGCACAATTCCCCGGGCGCCGAATGACTGCGGAGGCGCAGAAAAGTCCCAACAATGTCGCAAGTACTTTCTTCTTTACAGAAGATTTGCTTCCGAAAGGTCTCAGGTTGGAACATGGGGGCGCCAAACTTGCTTCTTACCCCGAGCGCCATCTAACCTCGTTACGCCCCTGCTTGTGATGTTCAAATGGCTTCCTTTAATGGCAACAAACTTAGAGAATTCAATATGTCCGAGGTGGTAGACCTAGAACCAGCGACTGTACAAAACTTTATCATCTCGTGTCCCCACATAAATCCTATATCCGGCAATATGCAAACTTATATGACGCACGCAATTAGGTTGCTTCGATTTTTTTTACAAATTTCTTTGCTGTTCACATTCATCTCTTCAAAAGAGACAATATCAAGTTTACTTGTTTGTCAGATAACATTTCATGCACGGTATCCATGGAAACTCGCATCACTCGATACGATGTCAAAACAACACCTGTCAAAGCTTTGAATCATTCAAAATCGAAGTCAGACTTCAGTTTCAAATAGGCACTCATTGACTAAGTAACTCAATAACACAAGCTCATCAACATAGAAGTTTTCACCAAAAACAAACGTGCATTGGACATGCTTCCCCATGCAGGCTTGCTATAACGCCACACTAGTCTTCTGAGACACACAAAACAGCATCAGAATGCCAATCAGTTTATTAAACGCTACAAATCTAAAATTGTTTTACGAAAGCATACGCGTTACAGAAGAAATCTCGTTCCGTTAAACGCGGTTGACGTAGTTATCAACGTCATATCACACCTCAATAGGGCAGAAACATGTAACAAAAATAACATGATTTCATAACTTATGAAGCAAAAAGTAAACAACCACCGCTGCATCGACAACTAATTATCTGAAAAACTGCTACATCACCACGACTGTAACTGCATATCGAAAAATAAGGAACCGCATAAACCGTAGTTAAGCAACATGGCGACTGATGAATTACAGGTGCGTTCGAATGAAGTGTACAGCAGTGAATTGATTGCACAAGACAAAGCATACGACAGCGATCGCCACCCACTTCAGCAAACACGAATCGTAGTTAAATAAACCCGGATTCCGACAGTAATGATGACGTAGCCTCGGCTGGAAATACGATTGAAGATGTCACAAGTACGGCACTACGCGTTTACTCGGAACAAAACTTGGTGCTTTGTAGGGGTCCAAAGCCTTTGCTATGTTGACGCGCTAAAAATAATGTGATGGGCGCTGCATAGGCATCGTGCTTCCGATGAGCACGGTGCAACTTGTGTATGCATTGAAAGGGTAAGAAAATATCAAATAATTTTAGTTACGAAATTTTGACGCACACGAAGTCACATTACGTTGACATGAGAGACTCGACGCTACAAGACCGCGAGTCAATTCGTTACAAGAGTTCGTACAAAGGTGACCCACGCATACATGGACCAGAAGCTGGTTTGATAGTAAAGGAGTAAAAACTGACAAATATCCGACCGGATTGAAGGTAATTTCTCATTTTCGGCACCGTGAGATTCAAACTAACTTCTCCCGATATCATCAAACCTTCACGAAACGCATTCGAGGGTAACTAGCCAAAGACGCGATTTTACAAGACGACTAAACAAACGATAAGCTGAAAAAACCTTAGAGAGCATGAAAAGGTAACTAGGAATGTAAAAGTGCAAAGATGTACCGTTGCTGAATAAACAATTTAGACGGAGATCAATACGCACGGTGAGAATTACGGAACCGAAAAACACGCAAAAAAAGAAAATTGAATGATATTTTGGGCGATGACTACATGAACTTCCCCCTGCAGGTGGCAGATCTATTCTACAAAAGACATATGCAGTATAAACCTACAATTAGCAATATAAGCTCGGCAAAGATACCGAAAGCGATTGCATGACACAATGGTACATTCGGAACAGGGTAACCGCACTTTGACGTATGGGACAGATGAACACAGAGCAGGCGCTTACACCTGGACAACTTACTTAACAATAGAACATTGCCAGAAAATTAGATACTAATCAGATGCACCAGACATTGAGAACGCATTTGAATTCAACACGCAACGGGGTTTTCTACGAAGTTTTGAGCCAAAACCAACTTAACAGAGGGATGAAGGCACTTGGAAGGATGCATCTCTGCATTGAAGCGCTAGCACGGATTGCGCATGTTTAGATGTTGCATGGCTTCAACCTGCATCTTCATCATCGCTAATGACTGTTTCATCATTGTCCTTAGTGTCACTTGCATCGACCAAAGAGGTTTCATCGATCGTCTCAACGTCGTCAACTCTGCAATTTACAAGCGGCAAGAAGATTTCAACCACTGCACCATAAGTCGTTCGCTGATATACTACGTTCAAAGGATTTCATTAACTGCCAGGAAGTTGCTATTGTGAATCTTTCGACATAAATAGTTAAAGCAGGTTTTAAAATATGCAATTAACCATCTCTAACTAAAGTCGCTAAAATTCCTTTTTTGTAATTACCTTTTACGCCTATCGTCTTCTCAAATGTTCCAAACACGCATCATGCAAATAAGATTGAAAAACTCCAGTTCAAAAGACTTCATTTTGTTAATGCACAACAAGCAATCAAAGTTTTTCTTTTCAACACGTGTCCCAAACGTGAAGAACATAAAATGAACGACTGCAACGTGCCCTGTTACAGCTGTGTCTCAAATGACACAGTTTCAGTCTATGTCTATGAGGTTTTATCCACATTTTATGCAAAAATGTGAACTTAAAGTCACATTCCGTAATACTGACAATACCAAGGCAAACTTGTTGCATTTCTATATCCACAGCAGCACAGTTAGCCGTAGTTTTTAATTTCTGAATGAACGGCAATGTGCGTTTATTTCTTTGTGCCCTGGTACGCTGTGATTTTCTCGTAAACAGTTGTATTCAATGTTGGCGCGGAGTGACCACGAACGCAGTCAGCAAAGGCCCAAAAGACAAAACCAACTTCGTAATCGCACATCTAGAATTAGGAGAGATGTCAAAGCAGCAATGAAGTAAGATTAGAATAGATGATTTCACCTATCAGTAAGGCATCCTCAGCTCTTACGCAAACAGACAACTTCACTTCAAACAAGTCGCTTTTGCTATCGTAGCAAGACACTTCTGCATCGTTTGTGGCTTGTCTTATCTCCAATCGTATTGCGAACGTTGCAAATCATGTAGCTACCAAGCAATTCACGAATTTCCGTTGCCATGCGTGAGTCGTCACGACGACTGTAAATCAATTTCCAGTAGAACGATCGTAGGTCTCGTCCTCAACCTGTTTAATTTTGTGACACACAATGCAGCTCTGCACTAGTGGCGCTCCCGTTTCTATTGCAAGCTATCATTTAACATTGATAATGTGCGTAACGACTGTAAACATTTTTTTAACAAAGTTAATCCTATCCTTCCGGCTGATTAAATTTGCATGCATGATATTTTATTGATACGCATATAAAACCTACTCAAAGCAACATGATTTTACTTTTTTTAACAAACGGTTACAAGTAGACTCACTTTAGGGAAGTCTGCAGCCCAATGATCTCTGCGACCTCATAGGCTCCAAAAAGCACATAGATTTTACGAATCGGTCTGCTTAGACCTTGTTATAGCAGCGTGCTGCGGTGCTAATACCAAGCGACCGTGTTAGTGCCACATAGTGGTGGGTTATTTGTATGCGCCACATCTCTACGCCGGTATTGTTTCATGCATGTTTTTTTATTTGATTTTGGTGGCGACAATCGGCGGCAGGCCGACGCCTGAAATTTGCTTCTTGCCGTGGTGGTTGGGGTGAACACTCTTCCCCAAGGAGCGCTACGGCAATTCACTTAGTGGTCGTGGATCGAACACCCAACCTTCCAATTGAGAGGCGGACACTAACCACTGAGCTAATGCCGTATTTTTACGGTTAGGTGAGCATGACAATAATTGTTAAGTTGTTGAAAAACCCGCCTGTGCACCGGAAACGTTTAAGTCTGGGACATATTTGTAAAATGTTTTAGCTATATTGGCTTTGTTAAAATTAGTGTTTGTTTTTTTTTCTGGCTCCGAGTGATTGATCAGAACTGCACTACTTCCGTTTCTCCAACACAGTCCGCCACTCTGCCGCAGATTCACTCAGCAACATAAACTTTTTTTGATCTTGGCGTTCGTTTGCTCCAACAATGTTGAACACACATCTTCAGTCGAGCTGAAGATGGCAGCGGAAACCACGCTACTGGAACCAGCAAAAGTAAAAATAACAACACTGACGTCTGCTTCACTTTCACAAACGCCATATCTTGACTAAAATGCCGTATCTGACATGGATGCTGCTTTTGCTTTAAACACTTTATTCGTCGCGTGCGCTGCTTTTCTGCTTTAGAAAAGTGGCTCTCAACGGGGTCCCCAGTGAATATTCTGGGGATATCAAGGAGTGCTGAAAGTGTTTTCTTCTAACCTTTATCTCACAACAAGATATTGGCCCGGGGCCACGGGCCTCCGGGGTTAGAAAGGTTAAGAACCGCTGCTTTGGGATAAGTATCTCCTGCGTGACGACTCTGCAGAGAAAATAACAGTCGTCGACTTTTTTCTTTCCAACCAGTCGCTTAAAAACAGAAAACTGAAGGCATAATTGACTAATCTAAAGTGGAAATCGACTATGTACTTTCAAGAATCTTTGCTCACTGCACAAAATGCCTTAAGTTCTGCCGAGAAGATGATGTGTTTTTCATGCAGGTTGAGGATGGTAATTCCAAAAGGCAAAACGGTGAGCTTTCTCACCGGAAGCTTTTGAAGTCTTAGGTCCAAAATTGTTTTCAAACATCAGCTGTAAGCGGTGTGAAGAACAGAAGTGAATGAAAAAATGACTGCTGCATCAACATGCCTCCAGAATTTGAGGTGTACCAATTTTTGGGTAATTTGAGTCAAAGACGTTATGCGGCAGATTAAAGCAGTGATGATGGAAATCTGGGCTTCCTGATACAAAGCGGAAGCCACAACGTAGTGGAAGTAGCAAAGCATTGTTTATTCTACGGGGCTAAGTCAAACGCCCTTTCCAGCGTCTGACACACACATGGGACACTGCGCAAGAAGTACAGCATGTCAAACGTAACTGTGGTAACCTGTAATTGCATTAAATGACCTGCTGCAACTTTACAAGTTTCGGCCGAAAGATCTTGTAAAAGCGCTCCAGGATAGTTTGATTGAATGAACTAAGTTGCTGTTTTCGTCTTTAGTGACGCACAGCAGCCTTGCAAGTGCGCAAAACGTGCGATCACAGACCAAAACTCCCTAAACCAGGGGTGCACGACCTGCGACGGCCGCATGCGACCTTCCATAAAAATTTATGCGGTCGTGCACATGTAATTTAAAATATATGCTATTTATAGAGACTCTACATTAATAAACACTCTTTGTCTGCTGTATGAGTATACTTAATAGAAAAACGGCCAAACAGACTTGTGGAAGCAAGCTAGGCTCAGTGTGTGGAAGCAGAACAAAAGCAATGCAAAAAAATATTTTGAACTCACTGGAGGCCGCAATTCATGAAAATAAACGAAATGCGGCCGGAAATAGCGAAAAGGTTGTGCATCCCTGCTCTAAAAACAAAAAAGGCAAAATCGAACTTTATTAGATGTTTTTTTCGGTGCAACCGATAGGGTTGCTGATAGCGTCTACAACACGTAGGCACCAAAAATTTGTTGAACACATTTTCGTGTTACTGGCAGTTACGAGAAAAAATTGTGTTTGTTGGTTTCATCAAAGCGCTGCTTGTAACATTAACGAACAAATACTAGCGATGTATATACATCACTCACGCATAAAATATCTTATTTTCGAAAAACCTACGTGGCCGTCAACTGTGTCCCAGCCGTGAATTGTACAGTTACAAAATACACAAGTTACAGTCATGGTATTTCTCCAAAGCAGAACTGCAAAGAACCACAGTAGTAAGACCAACCATCTAGGTTTATGATCCTTGTTTACTGCAGTGAACGTCTTGCACAAGTATATGATAAATCAACCACACGTTCCATTTTACGCATATCTCGCTAGAGTAATTGACATTAGAATAAAAAAAAAAACACCAGCGAAACAGATTGCCAGAAGAGTTACGCTGGCTGCAATACGATAGATTATATATTGTGGTTGCTGAGAAAAAAACAGATGCAAATTCAAAAAAATACTCAGCTACAACGATTGAACACGTACCTTGCTGACAACTGGCCAGGTTTCACCATTGGCAACCTGCATTGTTCGGGCCACAACCAGGGTTTAAAGCTGGGGTTGTGTTTGCGCTTCCACACATCGTATTTCTTGGCCGCTTTATGAATCCGGTGGATCACCTGCGTGCAATAAATCGTTGTTTCGTTTCGTTATATGCCAGGGGTGGCCAAACCTGTTCTATGTATGAGCCGCATGTCGTAAAAGCCAAGTTACAAAGAGCGCAACATAAAAATCTAAAAACACTTATTCATTTGCAATCTACGCTTCTATGAAATCATAATACTTTTTGGAACAGCTTGCAAAAGTAATACTGTACGGCACGCTAGCTACCACATTACCATTTCATAATATTTCTAGACTTTGCAATAGAAATAAAAAATAAAAACTAATATATAGTTTTTCGGAAAGCTCAAAGAGCCGCATGCAAATGTTCGAAGAGCCGCATGCAGCTCGCCGCAGTTTGGCCACCCCTGTTGTATGCGATCGGTTGCAACTGCATGAAGCGATTTTAGTCTTATATACGGTGATACGGCTGCAAGTTAACAGCATTGCGACCACCGCAGAAAGCATCAGTCACACAATCTTACATTTTCTCCAGTGAGAATTGCTGTTGGTTTCAACTCACACTCATCAGCCGGGTGAACCGGTGTAATTACATTACCAACATACGCGTGAATTACAAAGCCAGTAGCGAAAGTAAGCGCGTGATTACACGCTTTGAAACACAAAAACCAATCACCTGCAAACCATAGTGTACGGCGTAAATAAAAAAAAGAAGGAACAAAGGCAGCCCTTGTGGTTGCTGTGGTAGCAGTCTCCCACATTCTGGGGTGGAGTACATGTGACACCGTATAGTTATTAATTTGAAACCTTATTATTATTTCATAAGCCTGACACAGAATTAGCTGAAGAGTCGGTGCAGCGGGTGAAGTGGCTATCGACGCCATTGCAAATGAACAAGCAGGCAGCTGGGCGACGCACAACGCTTTAAAGATGAGCGATCGAACGCTACTGAAAGTCCTTGCCGAACCGCACCTGCAACTCAAAATTACATCGAGGACGGATAAAACTCCGGTGTTGCGGCAAAACTTAGGATGCACTTTCGATACCGCTGATATCTGTTATTTCTAACAGCTATCAGCATAAAAAAAAAACTTTGTGCGAATAAAATGGACGATTAGACGTTATATCCATGCCCGCAATGAAGTCAAGCCATAGGGCTGATTCACATCAATGTGAATCGTGTTGTAGTAACAGCAACTCACGTGCACATTGGTTCGAACGACACCTTAAAGGACGATTTGATTAAAAAAATGTTTTCATCAACAAGATTCAGTGGAGGAAGCTTCAAGCGTTAGAAAATGTGGAGGAAGCATTTGGTTTCACACAATGGCAAAGATGCAGTGCGGTATTCACAGGACAGCAAAAAATAGCAACAAGCCGCGGTCGTTAATGGTGATACTAAAGCCTGAACAAAGGAAGTTTTCAGATATGACATACATCGATGAGGAAAACAAGGAAGTCCATATATGGGATTCACTGAAGCACATCAAACGGGAAAATCACGAACAAAAAGAAGTCAACGATAGTCCTGAGCGTGAAAAGAAGCCTAATGTTTTTCCAGGCAATTCATGGTGAAACATAGAATCTGTGTGGAAAAAAGCTTCCGGGTGGAATTTGGATGCTAGATGCTCGTGATTGATAGTTGTTAGTAAGCAGCAAGCAGGAGCTGTTAAACGTATTTTTATCAGTGACCAAGGCCGTACTAAAAATTACATTATGAGTGATCTTACAGTGTCTTGGACTTCACGATAAACCTACCAAAGCAAGTTTCTTTTGGTGATAACACTACGCATCGAAGCAGACTACTATTTCACCCGCTGCCGCAACGACAAAAATACGAAACTGAATACTTGAACCACACAATATAGCTCAGCCTTTGAAAGATCAAGACAACGACATAAATCAAAAATTTTCTGAAACCGTAGAACCAAGCTGCAGTATCAAAAAACGACCAGGATTATGAAGTACAGCACGCGAAATATTGCATTGTTTTAAATTAAGGTAAAATGCAATCGCCTCTATAAAGTAACATTTTTATTAATAAAAGCTTTCGTCCTTGGCTACACCTTGCAAATTTAGATGAAGTTTAATGAAAATGTTCGATCAAAATATCAAATATTTGAGTGTAGAAATTTAGGAATTGGCAATGCTCGACCAAACCAGAACAATTCATCTGAAATGATCATTTTGATTTCACATGACATGCAATTATTTTCCTTCAACAAGAAAAAGCACACGTTGCGCAATTAGAGAGAATGCATCCGCCATTTTTGTAAAAACGACTTATTGGCAACACAATGAATGAAGCGCACGCACACATATTACATTTTGCATTCATGCCTCGAAAGCAGCAGATTCACACAGATAAACATTTTCAGTCGAGCAATTATTTCACTCATCTGCGATGCAAGCAACAAAATAGTCGCACAGGACGTATTGCTTCCGCATCAGTCAGACACAAATGTCTGATGCTGCAGACTCCTTAACCACACACCATGACAAGCCGAGACAGACGAATGTGATGGATGATGAACGTGTCTACTTAGGACCACGTTAGCAGCTGACGAATACGTATTGCAGGGATTCGGTCGACTGCTGCGGAAGCGTGCAGTGGAGGGTAAGGCCTGAACCAATACACGAAGGGAAGCAACGCTGTATCAGTCCATCACATTGGATCGTCAGCACGGTACCGTTCAACCGTGCATTTACTGCCGCGCCAAACAAGCACATCTTATGAAAGCTGGCAAATTCGAACGGCACAGGTTGGCCCATGGATCAGCAATAGTAGCTGTGTAAGATATTCTTCACAGTTATCCAGTGCTGCAGGGCTCACTCCGCTCCACCGAAAATACCAACCGTATTGCAACGCACACTGGCAGCAAATCTATCAGCAGTTAGGGACATGATGGACGTTTGACAGAACAAGACATATGCGCTGTGGTGCTCTGACTGCAATCATGCAACAGTATGCCAATAGTCACAATTTAAATCACAATTTGAAACTCCTTGGAACCTATGCGTTAACAGAAATGCACCTGACGTTAGAGGCAACAGGTATTAAGTTCATCAAAAAGCACCTACTTTCATCTGTGTAAGGTGACAGTAAAACATGTACAACGCTCAGCAGCTAACCAAGCCCAGAAGACTTGCAGTTTGCCAGGCAATTCTGGCTGCACTGATGTCGGCACTGCAGAGCAAATACGCTGGCGATGTATCCGCTCATGTATCATTAGATTTCTAACGATTTCTAACGGTTGTAAATCGCGCAAGCTCATTACTGCAACACAGATTTTGATTCTTGTGCCAAGCGTAACCCACAAACTGAAACCCAGTATTAGTGGCTCACAGTATGAAAACAAATAAACTTGGTCCGGCGATAAAGCAGTGGTGCTTGGCTGTTCTGCGCTACACGGACGATAAGAAATGAAGGCATCTTCACGGCAGTATGAGCAGAAAGCAGGACAAGTAAACATTTCTAAAGGTCATATCCACTGAACTCTGTTTTGTCACGCTTACGCACTCAAACATAGATTCACACTTACGCTACAAGTCTCTAAACTAAGCCGAAGAAGCTGGGGCATATATATTCAGACCAGGGGTATGCAAACCGTGGCTCGCGGGCCGAAAATAGACCGAGAGTGGAAGTTTTGTGGCCCGCGGAAAGGTCCATATTTTGAAAGGGCATTGCCAATCTTCCGTGGGTGGCCAGCGAGTTGTCTACCCCGCAGAGCTTGACACATGCAGCTGTGGCCCGTGGACCAATCTGGTTATGTGTACTTGGCCCGGCAGCGTTGCATGGTTGCACACCCCTGATGCAGACAATGATATGATAATCGCTACCTACCTTCGGTGTGAAGAACTGCGCAACTTTGTTGACAACCCATTTCGGCAACGAACCTGAAAAAGAGATGTCAACTTATTGCTTTGAACACGAACATTTTCACATTAACCAAGCGTCTAACTGCAAGCGTGATGTTCGATGAGAGCCGAAACACAGGGGAGGACTTGTAGTGGGCGAAGAAAGAGGGAACTCAGTACCCTCTGCAGAAACCCTCCTCAGTCTCGCTTCACCAATCTGACTTCTAAGCTTTTCCACAAATGAGCAGTACAAACAGACGTTTTTGGCTGTTATCGATACTTTTGCATTACTGAAATCTCAGTTAATACACATTATAATGCATATCAAAATCAAACCAACCCACACGAAAGCGGGAATAGCTTACAACTGAAGAAACGCACGGATATGTTTGTATTTTCGCAATACCATGATTACTAAACAAAATTGAACAATTTAAAGTTATAGCTCAGGAATTGTCTCCTTGCAGTGAACATCTTCTGTTATCATAAACTAAAGCTGTGGCTTTCATCAGCAAATACTGCAGATATTTTCGGCGGAATTTTGTCAATAACAAAAATTAGCATCACTGTTATATCGATATGCCGATGTATTGGTCGAGCTGTGCGGACGAATGTGATTGTCGTTATGTTACTAGGCAGGTATAATCTACAGACCGGAGAAAAAGCATGCTTTGCTTACATCAATTTAATGTTGCGTAAAGACCGTGAAATGAATGATCTAATGGTCTTCATGATAGATTCTGCCGATTTAGATGGGTTCCCATTTATGTTGCTTGCTACATGCGACAATTAAGATAGGTTGAACAAAGCTTGTGTAACACTGACACGGAGTTTGTCCATATTTGGTTAAACTTGCGCAAGACACTCAACAGTTCCAGTGACTCAACTATACTGTATTTGCTGGCTGCTCACCCAAGCAGAAGAACACTGCACACAGGGGGAAAGGATAAGATTGAAAATTGCGTGACCGGGATGGAAATAAGGAAACTTGCAGAAATCTTGAGAGCAAAGTGGGTTTTACTTTTCCCACTGAGTGGTTGAACAAAACAAATATAACCAACGTCGCACGCGTCACGCATGACCTACCTGCACAATGGAAAATCACCGCTAAGTATGAACACTCCAGCATATATAAGGATAAAAATACCGCACTGCTAAATTTTTGAATTGAGGTATGGCCAAGAATACAGAAAAAATTTGAAGAAATTTTCAGTACAAATGTGCCGAGCTTCACGTTGATGATGTGCAAGAATTATATCCAACCGGATTTATCTTTGGAATAAATTACAGCAGCGGAATTGAAACCATTCAAGAAAAATTAACTTTAAGTAACGTTTCATGCAATGTTAGATATATTAGTACTAACCTTTGGGGTCAAATTGTGTAAGGTATATGAAATCCGCGGATTGAGGTCCAGTAGGTCTGATCAGGTATCCTGTCACCAGTGATATGGCCCGTACCATGTTGCTTTTAGGTGGATAATCCTGGAACAGGGAAATTCATATTACACAAAAACTTCTTTCTGCATTCTCAGTGAAAAGTATTAACGTTTTAATAAAAGACCAATCTACACTATTCATGACTTGAAAAGAAAACCAGCTAATGTGTTCGATGAACAACAGAGCATGAAATTTTCCAGTCGCAGCCAGAAACAAAATTATCGGAGTAGAATAAGCACATAATTTGAAACATAAGATCGCAGCAACGTGTAATACAACAAAACAACCACTTACTTTATGCGATACCGATTTGTTTATCATAATATATTCTTTTGGATCTCTCATATTTGGATAAGCTATCCAAGAGGAAAGAAATATAACGTCCCGAGGCTTAACAGGTGGAGGGCATTTCACTGCAAACAGTATAGACTAGACTGAACAACCACAATCGCGCATACATGCAACATCCAATCAATTTACTTGCATCAATTTCGAAACGTTATATTTATATTTTATACTCACAAACACATAACGACATATCACTCCAGAAGCCTCTTTTCAACTGGCATGTGAGCAAAAACATTACGTTTAAGAATGCTACGGATTATTACCTTATGTATCATACACACTTTAACATAGCTCAGGCAAGGATTGTTTTAGGAAATGCATTACTGTATTGGTAAATAGTTGCCTTTACAAATTTGGTTAGAGATGTTGGTAAAGCTCATCGAGTTTGTAACAGAACACAGGTGTTTTGTGTCTGCTGTGTAGCAGAAATATCTAAAATTTGATTTGAAAATTTTAGCAAGCTTTTTTCCATATACAGTAGTAAGACTTTTTGGTGTGATCTAGGCTCAAACACTAAGCTTTCCATTGTCACATGCTCCAGTGAAATATTAATTATCTTACCAAGAAAGCAATTACAAATGTGTCCCAAAAAACAGAACATATAAATCTTTGAACAAAACCATCAGTTTTAATGTTGCTTTTCTTGTTGAGGGCATGCAAGTGGAGTTTGTCCAAGAAGTATTCAAACAATAATCTTCCCAACATTTATTGGTTAACCAAGGACATTTGGTGTGGCGGCATATCTTGCTAAAACATGATACACTGCACAATGCAAACAAATATTCAGAAAAGGCTTCAGTGGTCAAGCTCCATCAAGTAGATTTTTTTGGTTGGGTTCAGAAGTTCAGGATATAGGACTGTGCCATCTTAATTTAAAAGGTCTGGGAGACAGCCATAGTGCCAGGACAAAAAGGAACATTGATGCTGTATGGGACTCAATGGGTTACGCCCAAAGAAATCACTTTGGCAGAGTGCTATGTCGCAATGTTGAGGACGTTTTTGGGAATCACTGAGACAACGTAAAGAGATAAATTGTTATGAACATTGGCTCCAGCAAGGCGAGGTCACTCCACACACATCAAGTGACTCCCTAGCCTAGCTGGGAGTGATTTCAAGTGACTGATCAACAGGCAGTGAGACATTGAGCGGACATCACAATTGCCGTACTTGATCCCACTGGATTTTTATCTGTGGGTTATGTCAAATATGTCTACCATAAGTGAATGGAAGGCAGCTATCACAACAAAAATTAGGGAAATTTCTAAAGAGGAAGTGTTCGAGTAACACCATTTTGTGACAAGTATCCAAGTTTATCTTCAACACTGCAAAGTCCTTTTGGAGCATATTTTGGAAAGAGCATGTCTTTTATGTAAAGTGACCAAGATGACTGAAAGTTTGGGCAATGATAATTGACAGATTGAAGTATAAGTCCAGGAAACACCCTTGACATTTACTGGACCTGTGTATGATAGTATATTTTGGGGTAACCCTGCGGCCTGCATATTGTATACTGTATATTGGTGCAAACTGGCAGAATCCAACTGCTGAATTGGGGCTATTTGATATGTTTCACATGTGCACTCTGTGGCATGCAATATGCTATAGTAGTTAATATCAAGTATGTACTTTCCACGATGGGTGTACGCAAGGAATCGATCAGCAAATTTTTAATAGGAAATCGATTTCACGTAAAATTACGCATCCTCAGTCCTGAAAATTGCA
>JGI24158J21664_10006143_pt1 | contig 15794 bp, 16 predicted proteins | sample Ectturendosymbi3_FD_21664 | JGI IMG/M metagenome (IMG submission 21664)
CACGAAAGGTTTTGCATCATTCGAGTGATGCAGGTAAGCGAGCGCACTGGCCAAGTCTCGCAGAAGCAATAGCTTGAAATTCCACGGAACTTTACATTCCAGCAATAAATATCGTAAGGTGCTCCATACGCCTTGTTCAAAAATTAGACCAACGTTGTTTCTCCAAGAGCTGAACCCATAAACTTGAATGATGTTGCAGTGACGTATGTTCCGGAGCACGGTGACTTCTTCCTCAATCCTGTTAAGTCAATAACCTGATCAATTTCAACCTGTTGATGTCTTTGCTGCGCAGTAAGGGCTTATTTCGATGTTTTCTTTCAGTTTTGCATTCGTTCGGAAAACAACAAGCAAATGCCCAAAAAGTGACTGTGCAACATGTAGCGAAAACATGACGGAATTAATGTTAAACGCAAGTAGCTGTGGCAACGTAGGAATTCCCAGAGTTAGAAAAGCAGTGGCTAGTGGCACAAAACTTCAATTGTAAAGGTGTGATTCCCAAGAACGTTTTTACCGCGAGTGCAAAGACATTTGACAAAGGAAGTGAGCAACGAACACTGCTGTGGACAAAATTTCGTGGACATGGCATGAAGCGGGTACATTTTACATCACAAGAATAGTGCGTAACTTCAGCACCATTACTCAGTTTTTATATTTTTACAGAATTTTCGGATCTGGATCCATCTTCGAAAAATGTGTTTCCATCAATATCATTTCCAGTGCTATGTTTTATGATATTGGCTGCCACATAAATATCTCAAAGACGAACAATATAATAACAAGCGAAGTACCAGTTTGAAACGCTAGTAAGCATTTTTATTTTGCGCAATACGTACTGCATTCCTTGATGAAATTTATGTGACGTGCACGCTGGATCTTTAGTTTAATCTTATGCGCTAAATCAAACGAAAACCATTTCCCACAAAACGTTTCGATTATTGTCAAATTTAATAAAATACACTTACCTTTTTAATGCAACGTCCTGATCGTTCTCAGACAAGTTCATGCATTTCACGGTTATCACTCCGAACTTACAATGATAACAACGACGACCAGTCCATCTGTTGGATTGTTCTTCAACGTCTTTTGTATTCCAACTTGTTTTCAAAAAAGGTGCATCGAGCCAACTCGACATGATTTTGTATTACAGTAAAACCGCATTTATTTAAAGAACAAACTACAACAATTCTGAAGGAAAAAGATCACAAATGTATTCCATGATATCTTGTGCGTTTCAAACAACCACCATTGCAAAGTAAAACCTAATACACTAAATAAGATCAAAATTAACATCAAGGACAAACTTGTGCGTAAATCCAGTTGTGAGTGATGTATTACACCTCACCTGTTTCACATGCGGTGGCATGAAGCAAGAAATCGTACCTTCCGGATGTAAAATGTATGCAACGTATCATGATAAGCAAGCTTTAAACGCACAGACCTAAATATTTTTCAGAACTCAAAAGGTAAATGAAGATCGTGGAAATTGTTTGGGCAAAATTCTCCCGAGTTCATACTCCATAGTCCGGAGAACAAATATCCGCCATACGCCCCTGGCGCTGATTGCGAACTGCGATCTCAGATGAATGTCTGAAAGTGGCAAAAGGTGTATTCTGTGAGGATCGGGACAAAGCATCCAAACATTTACGGGAGAGCTGCGAAAATCGAATGTGACTTCAGAGGAACAAACATCCTGCTTAAACGCCAGAAGTGGGTACAAAAGTATACGAAACAGTGATCGGGGAAAACGGCAGCTCCCTGGCGATGTGAAAAATATTTGACTGTCATCGCAGAAAAATATTCTGAGGTGACAGCCATTGCGTTTTGGAAAACAAGATAAAAATCAGGACACTTAGGGACATGACAGTTTGGATTTTTGTAGCACGCAGACAAATCAGCAGCCTCTGCTTTGAATTTTCAAGGACAATTTTAATAGATTTCCGGCAATGAAGGTATCCTCTTCAGGGAACTGTAATACCAGCGACTGACGTAACGAACACGGGCAAATTTGTTTCAAGTGCCAACGGTCTCTGTCTTCGCTTTGTGTAACGCTTTCTACAAACCCAGGGAGGCGTCAGGTTCATATCACTAAACAAAATTTCAAATGCGTAATGAAATATTGGTGATCATCACTGAACACATCAAAAGAGAGAAAATCTGCTCCGAAACGGTTTCATGTATAGGGATATCAGAAAGAAAGGAAATTAGCAACAGAGGGCAATTGCAATTGAAATCAAACTGTTGGTTACAGTCAGGCAGCTCGGATGCAATTACAGATGTAACAATGCAGGAAATGTCCTAACAAGAAATTGAGTCTCAAAATAGAATCGGGCATTGCAGGAAACAGAGTAAATCAAAATCACTGTCCTAATGTCGATTTGAGGATATCTCACAGTCGCAACGAATATCTTCAACAGAACGTTTATGAAAAAATCGAATAAAAGCATTCAAGGTGAGAAAAATGGAAATACTGTGTTGCAATATCAATCGCACATTTCTTCGGCCGCAATGTTGCTACAAAAATGTCGTTTTCGTCAAAAGCACTTGCTGCAGCACAAACACAAGATGTTTTGCGTCACTTCTCCGTTTTCTATCAGTCTGTTAACCAGCTCGATTCGTAAACGTGTGCTATTAATCCTTGTTTGAAGCACCCCACCATTTAATAGACACAATTGTTTTTCACAAATGATTAAACCACTGAGGGAACAATTAGTAGAATTACTACAAAGTGAGATCGGTATTAAACATTGCGATGAATGCGTTCATGTGAAGTTTTGCGAATGCAAATCAAAACAGCTACAGTAGTATTACAACCACGTTTGTCACAATTCCGTACAAGCAGAAAAGAAAACAACAATTTTTGTTCTGAAAGCTCCAGTGGCGAAAAATTAACACAAAAACGTTAGAAAAGCGTCAGTGTCTTGCCGGCTGCAACGAACATTTCATAATATTTCCTGATATAGCTGACTGCATAAATGAAGCAGTAAATTATTGTTAAAATTTCAACAGGTTTTGCGTTTAGTTCCGCCGCAATTGAGTTTCCATGACAGACAATCAATCGTGACGACAGACAATCAATTATGACGACAGACAATCAATTATGATGCTTCGTGACCTCAGAAAATTTTTGACAATTCTCTTCTAGAAAATTGGACGTTGAAGTCTGACTGAAGTAGGATGCTTGCACTGCGAACGAATGTCAAGTCGCTTTATTCGGCAAAGGCATTTCTCTGATTGACGGTAAGGAAAATGGCAGTTTCCAACTTTCTGAAGCTTAACAGCATGTATCTTATTTCTTCATATGACAATAACTGCATGGCGGCACCACTCTTTAAATTGGGGACAACTTCCCACAAGTTTTCTTCATCGTTGTAACCCTCTATGGTGGTCATCGAACCATCGTAGCATCGGCTAATCAAGGAGAAAAAATGGATAAGCTGAAGAACAAAACTTAACGCACTGTTTTTCATGTACAAACCTCACTTTTTGAATAAAATTGAAACTGCTGCTCCAGTAACGTTTTTTTTATATTTTAAAACTTTTATATGAGCAAGTGAAAAAGACAAACAAAACTTGCAGCAAGACCGTTGTTTTTATGAAATATAAAAGAAACTATAAGGTTGTTTCATGCAAAGATTCAAAACTATAGGTGGAAACTCAAATAACGGAAACATAAACTACAGTATATTGCACGGCGTACACAGTATTTATTCTAGTACTCCATGGATCGAAGTCTACCAAAGTTTGAAGGTGCAGTTTTCAGTTATTTTCATTTCAAAGACATTGTAGACGTTTTGGTAAATACCGCTGCCAACAGTTAATAGTACGGTGAAATTTTCGTTTCCATCTTTGTACGTCACACTTGAATCAGTTTCATTGTAAGCGAGAAAATAAATGTGAAGCAGCAAGTCGTGTAAGCATAACGAGACGACTCGTTTTGAAGTTCTGAGAACACATTCGTTCACAGTTTTAGTCAAAACTTTCGTGGACGCGGTCAACATTTAAACGTCTCTTCCGCGTGATTGAAGTTGCAGCAGGATAAATCCAGTCACGGCGAAGTCGTCTGGGTAACAAATCCCATTTGTTTTCTTTTGTATCGAAAACCTGGATGCTTTTGCCGACGTCGTTCAATCCAACTCTGTACATGAAACAGAAGCTTTTTTGAAACTTAACCACTATCAACGCCTTGCTTGATGAAAGAGCAATATAATTCGTCTTTTTATTTTTGATATGTTCTTAGCTTGTGGGTTTGGTTGCAATTTTAAGCTTGTTACCAAAACCGTTAGTTCTCGGTTTTTCTATTTACTTTGTTAACGGCAATGGCGGCAGGCCGAAGCCTGAATTTTGCTTCTTGCCGGGGTGGTTGAGGTGAACGATCTTGCCCAAGAAGCGCTACGGCGAATCACTCAGTGGCCGTGGATCGAACACCCAACTTTCCAATTAAGAGGCGACACTCTACCATTGAACTATTGCCGCCCCAGTTCTCGGTTTACTAGGTAACCAGTAAAACGCGGAAATGTTGCTGCCAAATGACGGATAACAGTGCTTGAAATATCCTCATTAAAAGCTCTAGATTTGCTGTAAGTTTGTGAGGGATCCGTCGACTTAGCTCTGCTTTTATCTTTTCGCGATGATTCAAACTTGCACATGTCTATGTTCAATGGAGAGTAACTACTCTCCATAAAGGTGAAGCGTTTGAAGGATTTAACTCTTCACCTTACTATTTACTTGAAATATACTCATATTTTGCAACTGATCTCACCCTCCTATGATGTACAGTTTATTTCCATCCACGCATGCACCGCAGCTTTTGGTGGTTTTCAACATGTTTGGAACGTCTGACACCCACTCGCCTGCCTCGATGTCGAAACGTTCTGCTGTGTCCAAATTTGAAAACAATTCTTTTTGTAGTCCTGAAAACATTTTCTTTTGTCCTCCTGAAAACATACGTGCGTGTGCAGTCCGGTGAAATAGCACTTTCGAAAGTAAAAAGAAGTGTTCTACAGAGTAGTGACAAAGCCATGAACTTTCGACACGAAAGGTGGTGTTCGGCGTTGCTAGGACCAACGGTTAGATTGTGGCGTTGTTAAGAACGAAAACTAGAAAAAAAACTGTAGTTCAAGAAAAGACCACACTTGAGTCCATAGGTGTTCGGGAGTGCATACTTTTGGGGATGCAAAAAATTTTTGCCCAAGTTTGATCTTGTATTTCCCAAGTAACATACAAACAGCAAGTCTTAATGTTAAGACTAAAACGTAGCATTGTAAACAAGTCAAGGTGTCTGCATGCCTCAATTACCATTTACCGCGGTTCAAAGCCGTACGCCCTCAACTAGCAAGCACTATTCTGCATAGCCACATGTGAACAATGGTAATATTTACTGTGTTGAAAAACGTTAGCTAATTACAATAAAATCGCCCAAAAAATTGCTGTTCATCCCACCACGTGTGAAAGGTGTTTGGCAGTTGCATTTTCAAGTTTTTATATAATATATACGTTCTAAACTTATTCTTCCAACACGATCATCCTAATAGCTAAGATCTGTTCTTCTCTCGCATAGATGTGTGCAGTTGCATTAGCCACAAACGCATTCAATCTGAAAAAGGAGTAATATATCAGGTTACGATCTAAAATATTACATTGCTCCAAATAGGTCAAGTCTCAAGTAAGGAGAGGGAAAGAGGCAATTTAATACATAACATATACCTTAGCCTTCCACATTTAACACTACAACTTGCTTCAACGTTTACAGCAGGGGTCACCAACGTGGTGCCCGTGGGGGCGCCAGGTCGCCCGCAAGGGCCAAGTAGGTCCCCCGTGGCCACAGGCGTTGCCAGGGGGCGAAGTATTCTCCTCAAATTCTAGCATTTTTGTCATTTTGTGCTTTGAGAGGTGTTGTCCCAAACAAAATACTGCAGCTCGCTGAAAGTCAAAATATCCGGTCCCCCCAAAAATTTTGGGCTGGCTATACTACCGCCCGCGGTCCTGTTCTAAAAATAACATTGGCGTGAACAGTGTCTTAACACGGCGGAATATCTTAATTGTTAATACTAAAATAATTTAAAGATAAAGTGAGCAACATTTTCATTTCAGAAGCGTGTATCAAACTGGTAGCTCTTCTCATTAATCTGAACAAAAGAAGTAGCTCTCAGCTCAGAAAGGTTGGTGATCCCTGATTTACAGCTTCCAAAGTCACATTATGAAAACCAAAAATCCACTCCAGTTTAGACAGTTAAATGAGCACTAAACACAGCATGCTGAGAAAAAATAGCAATATGGGACTGATACAGGCAAATACTGCAGCCTATATGACCAACTAACAGGGAATGTGTACAAATTCACATTTCCAATGACAAATGACTTATAACCTCAACAAGAATATTTTATAAAAATAGCAGTGTTTTACTGGACTGCATTAGCATTAGTGAATTATGCAGTGCAATAAATAGTACAGTTACTACTGTTCCTGAAAGCTTCAATTCACAGCATTAAATTGAAACATTAAATTTGGCAGGATGCAACATAAGAATCCATTACATGAAACAAACGGAAAATATGAAACGTAAAGAGTATGAAATCACAGCTACATTACTACCACACAACACATTAGCCTACAGCTGCAGTTACATAGTTAGTTCTGTCCATGAATACTTCGCGGTAACAGATCCACACTTGCAAATCTCACAACATCAAGCAAGTTTGAAACACGAGATCTTCACAGTATCATATCACAGCTACACCACATTACTGCCACAAAACATTTTGCAGCTACAGCTACGTTTTAGTTGTACACTTTATAGCAGTAATAATTTGAGTTTTACAAAAATTAGGGTTAGTTGGAATAGTGGGTTACCAGTACATGTTCCTAATTTAAAATGTTTCTAACTCTACCCAAATTTGAATGGGGATGTTTCACTTGTCCAAAATTTGATTTGGGCTGTTGTAATTTGTTCAAATATTTATAATATATGCAAATATGAATGACACTCTTTCAATTTGACCAGTTGTTTCCACTTGTATCCAAGTTTGAATGAAGCTGTTTCAATTACCAAATTTGATTGAGGCTGTTGGAATTTTCCCAAATGTTTCCAATTGTATGCAAATTTCAATGAAGCACTTGTATATTACCCAAATTGGATTGAAGCTGTTTGAAGTTCACCAAAAGTGAATAAAACTGTTTGAAGTTCCCCAAAAATGAATAAAGCTGCTGGAAGTTACCCAAAATTGAATGAAGATGTTCCATTGCGCCCAAATTTGAATGGAGCTATTGCCATTTGGCCAGAGTTGATTTAGTCTGTTGGAATTTAGCCAAATTTTTCCAATTTATGGAAAAATTTCTAGCTTCACCCAAATTGGAATGAAGTTGTCCCAATTTGCCCAAATTTCACTGAGATTGTTAAAATTTACCCAAATGATTCTAATTTTATCCAAATTTGAATAAAGCTCTTATGGTCAACCGAGACATTTCTAAATGTGCTAAAATTTCTATTCCGTACGGCCCAGCTTTGAACAAGATATTTGAAATTGCCCACAATTGAATGAAGCTATTGCAAATTACCAAAGTTTGATTTGACTGATGGACTTCACCAAATGTTTCCATTTATCTAAACGTTTTTATTTTCATCCAAACTTGAATGAAGCTTTCTCATTTGTCCAGATTCAATTAAAGCTGTTGGACCATACCCAAATGTTCCTGATTTACTCAAATGTTTCTAATTTTTCCCAAACTTGAATGAATTTTTTAGTTGGCCTAAATTTGACGAAGGCTGTTGGAATTACCACACGATTCCAGTTCACTCAAAGGCAGTGTCTATTTTGCCATTAGGAGCAAAAATAATGGCAAAATAGTCTTAGATTATTTTGCCGTTTTGGCCACTATTCTGCGGTTGATTTGGCCATTATTTTGCTTTAGCTGGGAAAAGAGACACTACCTCACTTATATGTGAATGTAGCTGTATACTTTGCCCAAATGTTGAAAATTTTTGCCCGAATAATGGCGAATTTTTCAGCGTTGGGGATGCGACCGCATCTCCTGCATCCCCATGCCGTACGCTTATGCGTGAGTCAACATTATATTAGTGCCACGCACTCGCAACGAGGAGGGAAAATACCGCAAACCTTGAATGTGGCATGTTGTTAAAAATGGCATTCTACGGGAATGAAATATGGTGTAGATAGGTTGGTCGCGAACAGCAACGAAACAGATACGTTTGTAACGAGAAAAGNAGAATCAGGGNGTGCGGATTTCATTTTGCACCCCCAGTCGAATATTCGCTTTTAAATTTCTCTGCATGATGACATAATAAAGAACTAAATCTGTTTATGTTGTCTACAGTCAAAAGAAAATCAACCAGACACATATGGCGAAGACTCAATTTAAGCGTCAATGGCGAAGTTGAAAAGTGCTGACCGAAATGGATTTTCCAATATTTTTTTATTCCATTGCTACGTTCACCTCGATGGCAGTCACTGCTTTATGTGCAGGGCGGGTAAAATTGGAACTTAAGTGATGACCGTAAATCTGTGGGCGTTTGTCTGTAGTTGCATGCTTTTCAACAAAGCTGCTTTACAATGCTGTAGGATTTCGTTTTATGCTCCAATGGGTAGCATGCTTTAGAAAGATGCTGATGGGTTTTGTTTTATGCTCCAATGTGTATCCACAACAATTGTAGCAATAAACATCTGGTTCATTAAGCACTGCCTTCTCAAAGATGTGGTCATAACCAAAATTCTTATACTGCAGGTAAATTGAAATTAAAATATTGACAATGCAATCACTGACTTGACTGACAATCTGTTCAGATTCATTACTGACTCCAACAATTAACACAAGTTAGATGTTCTAACTAAAAGTACAAAAACAATAATACACATGATTTTACAAACAACCATTCCACAATTAACATGAGTAGCATGTTACATAGGTGTCCTGAGCTAGGCGTTAGGTTTCTTGTTGATAGAAACAGCTTGGACGTGAATGGAACGCCAAATCACAGAACTGTGAGACAGATGTTCAGAGTGCTGAGCTAACAAACATCTGACAATGTCCTTGCACAGTCTAGCGAGTTTTTTTTAGTTGGGATAACAAGAACCAATTTTGAAAAAGTTACAAATTTTCTATTTTCAAGTATGCCAACATGGTGAGGGAAAATAGAATTTAACAATAGCTAGCCCACAGAAAATTTGCAAAGGAAAAGTTTGTCGCATAAAAAGTTTTCGGGCAAATTTGGGCAAAATATCCTTTCACCCCCAAAAAAGTGCCTGCTCCTACGCCTATGCTACAGGCTGAGTCTGCTATAAACAAACTCTGTTGTAACAATTGATTACCGCATACGTAAAAAGAACCATTCAGCGTTGCTCCGCTACAAGCAACCCGCCGTATGCTCATGGAAGGCATGAGGGTCGACTGGTTAGAACTTAAATTGAAGCTTTCCATGGAATCAGAGTGATCGGGATCTCCGTCAATCACTCCACCGACAGAATACACGACGTCTGAAAATACAGAGCTTGCAAAGATCAGAGCGGTGAACATGATTTAAACACATTTTCTTTTATATTCATGCTACTGTAAACGCTGATTGCTGTTTTAAGCGATTCGAAATGTGCTGAGCCATAGCCCTCTTGTAAGATAATGTAAGAAAAGCAAATGCAAGGAAAGACTAAAAACAGTTCCTTGCCAAGGTCTGACCTTCACAGCAAGCTTAATAGTTTTAATCTTGTTGATGTTCCTGTTCAATAATTAGGCTGAGGCAAAGGAAGTGTGCTTTGAGAGCAGACAATCTAAGTAATAGTGATCGGCAATTTTCATGGGTGTCAATTCGGCTGCATTGCATACTCAACGACTTCTCAAAAAAAGTTTCGTGAAAGCGACTGTGTCAATGAAAGCACTTGAATCTCACATCAGATATTGCGAAGTTTTCAATTCTTACCCATAATTCCTGAACGAGACAGTTAAGAACAGAAGGGGCAACGAGGATGAAAAGACTTATCAATGGATTTTACATTTCTGGCGGACTCATTTTGTCATTTTTTCTAGTGTTGAAAACAGATCCCCAAAACGTTTGTGTTACACAGGTACAGTAGCGCACCAAAAACAGGGTGTCGGAGCCGAAGTCGTAAAGAGTCGGAGGTTTTTGGGTGGAGTCGGATTCCTAACAACACTGGGAGACGCAGTCGGATATTTTGTCCGACACCGACTCCGGAAGTCCAAATGAATCATTTTTTACATCACAATCCCAAATTGGCAATTCCTGTTGAAACGGTACAATTTCTTTTGTTGAAACAGAGATTTCTTGCTGTGCACCACGATTTCCATTGATTTTAACAGTCAAATTTCATTACCTTCATGTTAACGAGTGGGAGTCGGGAGCCGGAGTCGGAAAATTTGGAAAGTCGGATTCGGGATATGAAAACTTTGGAAAGGTCGGAGTTGGAGTCGGATATTTTACCTCCGGCTCCGCAACCCTGACCACAAACCAGTTTTTGTAGGGATGTACGGACTATACCATGAAACTAACGCAGCCTACACATCAGTCAACAATCAAAACCATGTTATATGTTTTCAACTACACGACAGCGATTTTTGACATTATGTTATGCATGCTCTCTGTCTTGGGGCGTTGGAAGAATTTTCTAATCAACTCACGGAGCAGCTAATATCCCACGCAGAAACTTGCGCTGTGAAATGTAGACTGCACTGTTAAGCTATATTTCAGGGGTTTGTGGCAGATAGGGACCAAAACATCGTCCAGCAGCTTGTCCAATTAGGAAAAGTGATAGCGCAATGCATAGCTTCTCCTTTTCAGGTGCAGTGATTGGCGCATACGTAACTGCGTTTACAGTAGACTCAGTTCAACGCCTATCCTACAAAAATGTGCTCGCATGAAAGTCTTCCCGTGGTAACCCCTGATATCTCAAAAATCGCTGTGTAAACGGCGCGACTAGTTTGTCCTCCGGTATAATTTGGGCATGGGCAGTTACTACCGTGAAGTGCGCAAAAACAATCAAACCATCGACCAGTCGTCGCGTGCATGATCAAGGACCAGGTTCGGGCGTTAGGGAGAGGGGCTCGTTCCAAAATTTCGCGACAGTCTTCATCATGAGCTATCCACAACTGGAGGTCCCTCAAGCTGCGCCCGCTACGCATCAGGGGAGGCGAATGAGCACATCAGGGAGTGTTTTTACGGAGGAATACCTGAATGCCAACGGCAATTTTGCCACAACTTAGTGATTGGAAAGTGGAATATCACTTCATTCACAGGAAAAGAGTTCGAACTGGTTGAGGAAGCCAAGACACTTGGGGTGGGTATTCACGAGCAACAGAAGGCAGAACAAGGAGATTGATACACGGATTGGAAAGGCAAACGCAGTTCTGCGTGAGCTTTATCGCCCTGTCGTGACAAAACTGTAGCATTCAAACACCGCAGAGTTGTCAGTTTTAAATCGGTCTTTGTTCCGATCCTAATCTATGGTCACGAATTTTGGGTAAGGACTGAAAGATTGCTAACTCAAGGCGAAGCGGAGGGGATGAAATTTGTGCGACACTTCGTGAAAAAGTGCCCAGCTGTGAAACTCGTTAAGCTCTGAATGTCGAGTCGAGCCACTTCTGCGAATACAGAGATTTCAACTGCGGTGGTTCGGCCACGTGACCAACATGCCCAATGAAAGATCGGTGAGACAAGTCCTACTGGCTGCACCCAAGGGAAAGCGGCCCAGAAGTCGACCAAGGACCATGTAACTTGATTAAATCTCTTCTGACCTGACTTGGTCTAGTCTTGATGTGGAGTCAGCAGGACTATCAGTATTTGCTGAAAATCATGAGCTATTTCGAGTCCACCTACATTGGTTGATTTTAGGGGAAACGAGCGAGGCACTTGCCTCGGTTTCCTCCTTTTTAGACCCCCTCGAGGAATTTCGAGCGTAATTTTTCTTCATTTTTGGTGAAACACCTATCATCCACTCATATACTTCGAACTAGATCATAAGCAAGGACTCTGCTTTCAAAGGGGCCCTAAGAGCAACTGCAATGTGTACGATGACGTCATGAGAGGCGTCCACTTTTCAGCCTTGCCTCGGAACACCCAACCCTATGTCCACTACTGTCCACCTAGGGCTGCTGTCCTCACAACCCTTCTGAGAGGAAATTTGGGTACGCAATGAATGAATGAATGAATGACTACATTCATTTAATCATCAGTAACAGTTACTCATCATTAAACTGCAAATACTACATCAACATACCGTTTATTCTGTTTACTCAAAGACGAAATCTTTTCGTGTTAAACCATGATCAGTACCTCTTACTCAAATGTAAATCAAATTGTACTTGACAAAACCTAAGATTTAGCATTTAAAATCAATAATAAATGACTCAATACTGTAAGTAGAAATATGGCGTAGCCGTAGAGAGTCTTTACTTTTATAAGCTGTGGAGACATGGTGTCCTCTCGGAACAAGCAAATCTCCAACTTTTTCCCATTCATCATTCGGTGGATCGTAACATTCAATCGAAGAATGAATGCTGCTGCTTGCGTCGATTTTGTCATCTCCAAATCCCCCAGTGACATAGATTTTACCTGGCCACACACAGTCAAAAACAAAAGCTAAATTTCATGTCTAAACGTTTTGTACACTCAAAACTACAGACAAGTTTAATGAAGGTTTCCAAATTTGTGTAAACATAGTTTTTCCAGCATTGAACAATTTTTGAAAGTAACGATACTCTTTCACGATCCAGGATCACTCATGTAATGAACACATCGCTCTTAAATGTTGTTTTCTTTGTGGAAAAAGTGCAAGAGCAAAAATAATGATCGCTACAGGAAGGCAGCGGCAATTGGTGTCTAGTCGCGTTGTCTATGATGAACTCACCCCGACCCAAACAGAGTGGAGAAATGGTTATGTGTTTCTGAACACGCTTTAGTTAAGACCGAAGAAATAGTTTCGAAAAGGAGGAAATCAGGAACAGAAACCTAAATTGGCACCAATTTACAATTGCAGTTTTGTTACCAGTTTTCGTACAAAGTTATAGCAAAGAGCTAAAGCAAGCCATTTGTTAATCTGTTTAATCAAACTTCAAATGGTATTTTTACATTTAAAAATATCACATCTGTACGAAATGAAAATTGCACGTCAAAGAAAACTGGTATTTTCCATTAGAACCAACAGAGGCAACATTAGTAAGACGGGTATGAACAAATTATTTTCATTGAAGAGCGAGGGACGAAAATATACACAAGTTAGCATTTCACGCAAGCAATACACAACTATATTGTTACAACTCAAATTAACCTCGGGTCTCTTCATGTAAATTGCACATCAATTCCGTGATTTTTAGTAGTGGCTGAAACCAGTGGCGTAACGAGGCTAAGTGACGCTCGGGGCCGACCACAAAAGTGCCGCCCTTTCCAACCTTCAAATTTGCTTGCAAAAATTTAAATGAGAGAAAATCATGTTTCGTGCTTATTTAAAGATAAGGATTAATGAATTATCTTGAAAATCACAATCAAACACTAACAAACTGACATGATCCTTGTTTTTCATTGCCGAATATAAGTCTTGCTTTTTCTGCTTGTCGCTACCTTTCTCATCATTAACTTTTCTATTTTTTGCCTTCTTTACATATGCATGTACGAACCCAACATGTTTCGTCAAATTTTCTTCCCTGTTGGTTTTTAATCTCCGGCAAGCCCACCCCATGGCTTTTTAATAGTTTACTCATTCCAGGGGATCAAATGAAAAAAGTAAGGGATGTGATGGCGGCATACCTGCTTTACAGATGAAAACATTTATTTTTGTTAAAATTTCGTGTTATATCCCCGTCTGTAACTAAAAAAGTATTTAAAAAAAGTACACAGCGTATAGCAGGCTATAATAATCTGATAATATGATCTCAGTGATGTAAAAAACGTTTGATTGTTCACCATACGTTTCAGTGGTAGTTTAATCTTCTTAGAATAGATAAAAGTCTTCAAACGCTTACTCTGTTGCACCGAGCCCTCATAGGTGCGGGGATCCATTGTTAAAAAATATCTTATTAAACAGGTTTAAAACCGACTATGGTTGAGAAGCGCTGGCTTGCAGTCTTCATCGTGATTTGCGAACTGGGTCTAGATGTTGGGTTAGACCTCATTGTGCATAGTGTTATTCCTTGCCTTTGTACCTTGTACCAACAGAACCATCGCCAGAAGGCCTTAATTGAGAGACTTTACGTTTGTGCAGGGGATTGGCATTGTAAAATTTGACAAAAAATTCCCTGATTTATATTGTTTCACATTTCACATTGGGAAGCTTGGATCTTTGTTTGGGGAAGAGGGCTAAGCCCACCACAGCCCCGTGGCGACTGGACTGGTTACCATCAGACGTCTATTTCGAAAACTGCATTACCAAAGCATGTCAGGTGGGACATAGGCNTTTTGGATGCTCAGCAGTGATTACTACGTCTTACGTTCGACGGTAATTGCGTTGAACAACTTTATTCAGCACAGCTATTGCCAAGTTGTACAACCATTTCAATCACCCTTTTTAATAAAAGCTTTAACCACAATCATATCCAAGCAACCTTTTCTAAGCTTTTCTTGTTAAAATGAATTTTTCTATGACTGCAAATATTAAGTATACCGTTGAACAAAGGATATTTTTACGAAATTCACGCTGCTTATCGGCTGGTTCTGATTCACTCTGCTTGCAGTTCTAACCGACAATCTGAGCTCAAAGTTACCCACGCAAACACCCCAACTGCACTGCCCCGCTTCAAGAATGTCATTTTTCGACCCCATTACGTCGGCATATAGAAAAACAGCAGTTGTATTGAAACTGAGCAGCGTTACCTATGCAGAGTTCTTCACTTCAACCGCCAAAATTCAATGTTGGTAAGCCCACCTAATGTCTAAGCTACAGCTTATGGCACTTATTGAAAATATCCCACTGAACGTCAGAAATAGCATGAGATGTGCCAAGAAATGTTTTTTTTGGCAATTTTGGCGACGGTAATTAGGGGCATGCCAACGCCTGAAATGTGCTACTTTCCGGGACAGTTGAGGCGAACGATCTTTCCCTAGAAGCGCTACGGCGATTCGCTCAGTGTCGGTGAATCGGACATACGACCTTCCAATTGTGAGGGGCACTCTTCCACTGAACTATCGCCGCCCCAAATCTTCATCGCCAATGCCTAGGTGTCCGGTAATGTTATGATGTGCCGTGGGGGCGTTACTGAGGAACCAACGATACGAGATAAGAGATTTAACTAGCCGTTACTATTTACCGTGATACCATGCAAAACCTTTTTTTATCAGATTTTGAGCGGAGGGACAATACAAGCAGCGAACAACCGGAGCCCTAACGCTTGCTAGTCTGCCGTCGAATGTCACTTCTTTCCTTTGTTCAAAGGACGTTTGACTGCGATGGCTTGAAATGGCCTTGTTTGGCGAGGAAGGTGTATACGACTGGGGCACAATTGCCTACCAAGTAAATGTGTTGAAAAGTCCTCATTTCAAGACAATAGACTCCACGGGGCACTTCAGCACATTGGACTTGACACAGACTTTTGAGTAAACATTTCATAAATTTGCTCACTCCACAGCCACATGTCNTGTTTTTAGGCTAGCTTACCAGTCTAGCAAACACAAAATTTGAAGAGTTGGGGCTTTTAAAACTTAAAAAAAATTATTTTAAAAGAATAACGATAATCTAGAAATTTTAAACTCCTTTCAAAATTTGATTTTTAATCAGCAAAGTGCGCCCCCCAAAATGCGCCGCCCGGGCCCGCCCCCCCCCCTTTCTACGCCACTGGCCGAAGC
>JGI24158J21664_10006144_pt1 | contig 15792 bp, 10 predicted proteins | sample Ectturendosymbi3_FD_21664 | JGI IMG/M metagenome (IMG submission 21664)
AAGTCAGTACAGGCTCCGGTGCCGGAAGTCAGTACAGGCTCCGGTGCCCGGAAGTCAGTTCAGGCTCCGGTGCCCGGAAGTCAGTACAGGCTCCGGTGCCGGAAGTCAGTACAGGCTCCGGTGCCGGAAGTCAGTACAGGCTCCGGTCCCCGGAAGTCAGTACAGGCTCCGGTGCCCGGAAGTCAGTACAGGCTCCGGTGCCGGAAGGTCGTTGTAAGCTGCAATCGGTGCAGACTAAATTTGCAAAGTCGGAAAAACACTGCAAAGGCGCAGCGTTCCGGGATAGGACTTCTGTACAAAATGAAGAGCTCTTTTAGCATAAACCCACGTTCCCCCACAATTAAACGAACTCTCGCCAGCACATACCATGTTAACTACCATGCAGAAGACAAACTGCGTTGATTCGCTCCTGGCATATTTTCGCTAAAGTTGTGATTATCTGGGCGAAGGTTTTTGCTTCTTTCCTTTGAAGTTCGAAGTTTACCCTCCGCGGTTTTCTCGATTGTCTGCGGTCTTGCGAAAGGTTACTTCCGACAGCCTTTGCGTGATAACTGTAATGGTTAGATTTTGCTTTTAAGCTGTGACCTTTACCCACAGTAGTAGCAGCAATGCGTCGACTGTTTTCCTTCATATTATGCAGGCCGTATCTGGACAACTCAACCGAAGATTTTGTGAAAGCGATCCAAATTGTTCACCAGCAACTTTTTGAGAAACATTTAAATCCCAAATATGCCTGTTACATCACGGCTGCCTGCGAAATTCATCGTGGAAATGGTTCGTTTCAATTCTTCTTCTCTGTATGCATGGTCGCCTCGTAGGCATATCAGTCATGATATTAAATGCGTGTTACGTTGCAAAGCATGCCGGGTGCTTAGGGTTTATGAGCAAGTATTTCAGTTTTAAATGTTTGAGCAAATTTATCTTTCAAGTTTTTTTTGTGCTTCGGCCTCAGACATTTTTATTTTAAGCTTCGTGTGCTTTCGCTCATCTCGTAATGTCATGTAATGTTTGCAGTGGATGTTTTACTTCTGCAATTTGATTGAGAGCACTTACGCTTTGACGGCATCACTCTCAGCGCGTCGATATCAATAAGTCGATACCGCTCAGAAGCAAGTGGATCCTTGGCCATGAATAAATCATCCCCTCGCGCATGAACCTTTTATGGGTCGCTTGAAATATGCGGCGAACAATGAAATTTTGCTTGTCAGGTGCTGTTGTAGACGACTGATGTATACAGCGTTTAAGGTCGGCCCAAATAGTTCAACGGATGATTCAGGATGACGCCGTTTGACGTGCATGACACTTAAGGCTTGATAACTTGTAGGCCAGAGTCATATTCAACACACATGAGATAAACTTCGCAAAAACCACCTTTGTTTCAGTCGCTTTCAGCAGAGATTCATGCGAGAAATTCATGCGAGTGTCCTTCCTTTTATGCAGCGGTCGGCAACCCACCCCCCGCGGACCGGATCCGTCCCGCTAAGCAAAATGGTAGTAACTGTATGGCCGGTCTAGTGGTAGTATATTTGTCTGAATCTGCCCTCGTTGCAACTTCTAATATTGCATACTTATGAGGAACTAGCTATGAGAAACCGCACTGTGCTATAGATGTACTGTATGTCTCGTATTTCGGTCTTTCGTTATGAACTGTGAAAATCAAGAGTTGATCTGATTAAACTTTCATCAATTACCAAGTTTTATCAAAATCATAAACAGCAAAATGAACGGAATTGTTGGCGAGAAATTAGTGCGGCCCGCCATACCCTGCAGAGTTTGTTTTTGGCCCGCGACGAGGGAAAGGTTGCCGACCCCTGCTTTAATGCTCGACAGCGTGATGACTGAAACCTCTCAATACCGCCCGGACATTAACCCGTGGTGTATTTCAGACCGGTTTGTGTTTGCTGCAAAACTCCAGCCTGTTCTTAGTTCGGTTTCGATTGGAACCCGATATCAGGTCGCTGTTTCTTTTAAACAAAATCATTGTGTCTGCGGAAGAACGTATCAATCACACCAATATTATCCGCCTGATGCACATCTGCAGTAAGGCAGTCCGCAATCTCGACAAAGCTGCCAGCACTGGTTTGGTCATACAAGCAAACCGAAACTCTTATGGAACTCCCACGTGACTTGGCTTCATGCATTGCATAATAAGATTAGGGCGGTGAGGCTTCAGTTAGTCTTTGGCCGCTCCTCTGTTTCGAAGTCACTGCTGAAAGGAGTGACCAAAACTAAAGTGAAACGCTTAAAATGTTTATTCCGACTTCATCTCTCCCTTCTTAAACCCCACATTTTGCGATACCGAAGTAACCAAACATCGTGTTTACTGTTGTTTTGCCCGTTGCGCTCAGATCGTGTTGTGGATTTCACTCTCAGTTAAGTATTGTAAATGGTGGTAGATATTGTAGATGGTGGTAGATATTTTCTCCTTAAAGCCGAAGCTAATGATCATTTTTTTAAACGCTTTGAAAATAATGCAGTTGTTTGAAACGCAATCAACCTGCTACTTTTCTCCACTTAACAAGGATTATTTGCGGTAACCAGAGAAGAAATCACAGCCAAGCAGACATTCGTCACGCTTTATTTACTCGATTCGAAGCACTTTTAACACCTTTTAACATGGAATTCGTACTTGTGTGTGACGTACCCAATTAAACTCTGCTAGGGACACCCTGCTTGAAGAACGACGTGTGTCAAATCATTTGCGAAATGTCTTAAATGTTGATCGCTCCACTTGCCATGCTTGTTTCCAGACAGCAACTACTGCCCGGTGACAATCGATCTGCTCGGGACGTGCTTCCCGGAAACAGAGAAAGGAGACGTCGCGCTCGCGGCTTGCCCCGTTAACTTGAACGGCGTTTCATACGAAAGTACGTTGCTGTTGATTGACGTCTGGTTGCTTGAAACGGATTTGGGCTAAGTCGTAATGTTATTGTTTCACAAGGTCACACAAGCCATTGAAGACAAAGTTTTACCGGTATAAATAAAGAAAAACTAACGTTTTTTTTATTACAAAAGCAGCTTTCTTAGCTCAACTTCAACGTCACATTTTCGTGCAACAGTTTTTTGAAATTAAATTCAAAAGCTTGTTTTTTTGATAAACTAATTTTTTCTGGAAAAAGCAAAAAAAACACAGACCTTTAAGGAATTATCAGTGCAAAATGTTTCATCCCGTTGGTTCTTGTAGAGTTGTAGCTACTGCACAACTGGCTTTTCTGTGTTGTAGGTCAATTAAAGGTTGTTAACAAACAAACTGATTGTCGCGCAGTTTGAACTTCATGTTGAGAAGCAAAACCACTTCGCACGTGGTCTGCTCGTGGAGCGTGACTGGCCAGAATTTGGAGCGATTAGGTCGGGTGTCAGCAGTTTGGTCTGATATGTTGATCACTTGATCGATTTTTGTTCATTTTATAATTTTTTTCCAAAGAACAAAGAGCGCTGGCGTCACGGGATTTCATTTAATTTTTTCGCTGCAAAGCAGCGATTGCCGCACGCAGACGCCATCACCAACGCTACAGTGCCTCGTGCTCCTGCCCAGATTAGAAACCCTGCTCTGTTCATGATAAAAAGGAAAAAAACAGTGGCGCGTCTTCGAAATGCAATTGAAGCAGAGCATGTGCCATTTTTCCAGGCCTATTTTTGCCATATTGCGTCCGCCCTTTCACTCTATCAGTCCTACCTTAACCTGCGCTTGTCCATCTTTCTCACGCTAAAAATTCATCATGCACCACTATCGAGATTTTCTGATGTTGCTGCTACTCCAAAATTTAATATCACGTCCTCAGATCGTTCTTCTGCCGCCATTTAACTTGTTATTATAAGCAACGAAGCGTCAAATATTTCTTAAACGTAATGATCTGCGTTTTTCTCCATAACTAGAGCTGTGGGTCGAGCTGCTGCGACCTTGATGGTGGTTGTGGTTGTTGAGCAAAAATCTTTTTAACCACCAAACACAAGAAGCAACAATCCAAAATAAACGGTTTGACTAAAACCATCATGTTTTTATTTGTTCTTTCCACAGCACATGTTTGCTCTGTTCCAAAGTTAAAAGATTTTGTTTAAAAAAATAAAATCACTCCGCTTTGGAATATTTTTGTTATGAAACCAATTAAGTAGAAGTAGACGACCTTGAAAGTTCTGGGCTTGCTGCAAGCTTTCAAAGAATCAGCCGACTGGGCTTGACTTTCATGATTTGGCGATGATTCGAAATTCCATCATCTGTGTTCAAATAATTAGTCTCTGCAAAGGCGATGCAATTCAATCAATCAAAGAATTGATTGATTCGTTAATGTCGGAGTTCTGGAGATTATTTGCTTAAGTAGGGGTAGGAATGAAAAACTTGAAGGAAGGTTGCGAATTTAAAATACACCCACACGATGGCAGGATGTTTGAACAAAACGTTTGTGTTGTTCGTGCAATCACTGAGCTTTGAAAGACCTACGAACGGATTAGCAAAAGCGTTCCGTAATTAAAAGTTTTGTGTTCTGTAAAACTGCAGATGAATTTTACACAAGCAAAGTGAAAAGCTAACCAAAAGCATCTTTGCATGCTGCTGCACTTGGTTTTGTCACTTCTTCCAGTCATTTGAAATCGTGCAGTGACGCACCACGAGCTGATGGCAAAACATCTCGTGCGTTGCACGAATTATCCGACGTGAGTCACAAAATCAAAGGCGTTTTGTACTTCCAAGTAGAAGTCAGTGTTTGCATTGCGTAAGACTCCAGCTCGCTGCGTCACTCATTGACTGCGCCATGTTCAGACAGAAGGATCAACATGTTTGCTGCTGGTGTGTTTCAAAGGCAGTCTGCTGAGAACTTTTGCTAAGTTCAAGACAAAAAAGTGCCTGAAGCTATGAGTTAATTGACGGGAAGCTAGTGCCGCCCACGGTGGCTTACATTTTATGATGAACGGATAATTTCCGAGGTGATCATCAAACGTGCCGGTTCAGCGCGCGAAAATCCGGTGCGCTTTGTCGGACATTGCTCATCGCGTTTGTAATTCTGGCGATGGTTGTTAGACTCCTGTGATGAGGTTGCAGCCATGCCAACAAGACTTTCGCTTGAACGGTCCGTTAATCTTCGCTTGAACTCAGAGTTTTCTGTACTTGTGCTCAGATAACGTCTCACGGAAGTGTTACGAGAGCACAGAGTGGGCGCCCAAGTCCAATTACAACGATTGCCGAGCCATCATAGATCCGGTATGTACGCCACAGAGCGTTTTGCATGCTTTACTGCAGTACAACACGTCATGCAGAGCTTTCTGTTCTTGCTGCAAATGAGAATTGGAGCTGACTGCGGTTCGTTTTATGCCTTGTCGCCGGAATTCGCGTACATGTGGTATAACAAACGAACAGACACGATTTTTACTGTGGCAAGTTGGCCTTTCAAAGCGAAGGCTGCTTGCCCTTGCTCGTTGCTGCTGAGATCTACTTAGTTTGTGAGGCTGGGCAAACATGATAGTCCTGGCGCTTTGTGATGTCACACAGCGTGCTCCGTATCTGAAAATACGACGGCGGACAGAAAACTAGGGTCGTTGATAGGCTTCGGTATGCGAAAAATGTCGCCGAAGGAAGTGGGGTTTAAATCGTTACAAGTAGCCTGTTTTATAATACTGTTACGAGTTCAACGATTTTCAGCAAAAATAGAAAAGTTTCACCCAACACAGGTATTTTTTCAAATCGATGTCAGAGTTGGAGAAAAGTTAGGGTTGCTCGAGATTCGAAGATGGGCCAAAAATATTTGGGATGTGTTGCTCTCTGTAATTTAACGTCCCTGTCATATTTATTTATTCTTGTTTATACTTCTTCCGTGCACACTTCAATCCGCTTTGTTTCTGCGGAAAAAATCCACCATCCTCTGCATTGTAGATGTTCAAAATCTCTCCAAGAACCACCCCATCGTATTTTGGTGACGACACAATGCTATTTTCCCACGTGACACACAAGCACTGATTATTCACAATCACGGATAGTATCTGTTGTCAGGAGTAAAAAAAGGTTGATACAGTCTCTGAATTGAATTGATACCGAGACTTACCCAATACAACTTTCAATCAACAGTACTTGTACTTGGGTTGCGCTGGGGCGACGATTGTAAAATAAAAAAACGAAAAGTGTGAAACAGCAAGTTTCTTAATTATTCACTAAAAATATTCCAAAGCAAGGCTTGTAACTGTTTTTGCGAGAGTCAGCCACAAGCGGTCAGCGAAACGTTGTCAGGGTACAACTTGTGCGCCACAAAAATTTAATACGCGATGGAGCCTATTCATTTGATGTTGTTGACGCAAACAATCAAAACTCGCTTGCAGGCTGCGCAGCGGATGGATAAGCAGCATGAACGCCGTGTCTGATCTCCCATTTGCTGTTGGAGGTCCCCATTCATAGGTAACGATAACTTCTTTTGTCTTTCACTGTGTACCCCCCTCCCGATCATCCTGAATTGAGCCTTTTTATCAAGATCTATCGCAAGGAACCTTGAGTCACGCTGCGCAAAGCCACCACCACACGTTCGTTCCATAAGGCCACGCTACTCTGCCTTGTTTTAAATTTCTTATACATTAACTCGCATGTGCTGCTAGATTCTTGTGTCGATAATTAAACGCCCGTCAATTCAGTGACACGAATTCCCCGAGGTTTCTTGCAAATAGACAGGCACCCTGTTTGCCGGAACGGGGAAAACGTGGGACATTAAGGAATGAAACCTTGCGCTGTAATGAATAGTCAGTGCTGAATGTGACGGATTGAGAAGGAAACAACCTCCTGGGATGCTTCCTTTTCAAACTTTAATGACATCCAACTGCAGAGGACGTCCACGTTCATCATGGACCATTTTCTGTATCGGAATATTCTCCGCTCACGTATTGAGTTAGATTTCGGCACGCTGTTTGCAAAGGCCTACCACTAGCTGCTGCTGTCCGGCAATGTCGAAGAAAGGCGGGAAAAGTTACGAAGGAGCCATCCCACAAACATATGAATCATAGGACAAAATTGCACTTGCTGCTTTGTAACCGCATGTTAAAACCTTAGATTGGGCCCAGTAGTCTCCATAAAGGTGAAGGGTTTCGATTCACCAGCAAATTTTGTTTAGCAGGAAATCGATTTCACGCAACACTACGCATCGTCAGTCCCACAATCCCATTCAAATAGATAAGGGTCCAATATTGTTTTTGCCATGCACTTTGCTCTGAGTTTCAAACTGCTATTCTGACACTAACAGATACCTTGCGATCGCGATAGCTTTGTTTTATATTTAGATCTCAGCAGCAATCGCAAATCCCATGCAGCGACCTATGATGATGTAGCAAAAGAAGAGAGTTTAGTGCAAAGTCATCGGCCCCCCAGTTGCTTTAGCCAAACCGCCAAAATTATAAAACGCGTGTTAACCCATGCAGATGAAAAATGCACGTGATTACGTCATGTGATAATGCTTTGCAAGTCTAGTTGTGATCGCATAATCCTTGCTCTGCATAAAAACAAAAAAAGGAGTGTTGCAATACCGAGCACATTGTTCCAACAACGCCGCACCGGAATACTGGACTTGTTTGTCATTCTTGCAAATATCTCGGCAAGAGTCAGGTCACTCCGGTAAGCAAACGAAGCAGCTTGAAATGACTCCTGATTAACCAGGATCATCAAACACCAAGTCACGATCAGGTCCCACATGAAACAGAAAATCTGTGATGCAATAACGAACGATTTCAAAGCACTTACAGCTTCCGTTTTGGTAAGGTTTTACTAGCGACAAAAATATTATTTTAAACGTTGTTTGCCGCCAAGGTCATTCTGATATTTTGCCTACCTGTTCAAATTGTGCGAAGTTTTCAAGCATCTTTATCACTGCGAAGTAACGTTTAAAAACGAGCAGAGCTTTCTTCTTTGCTCGTTACTGTTTGCAGTAAAGTGGCGTGTGCTATTTCGCAATGGCGTGCATGCAGTATAGTTGTTCTGGCTTGCATGCTGCGTAGTCGTTCTTTTCAGTTTTTTTCTCTGAAAAGATTGCAACTTCGGTGTTTTGTGAACAACGAACCTGGTGGATGTTCGCAAAGGACATGGCCTTCAGAAAAAACTGAGATCCTTGAAGTTAAAATTTTTTACAGAGTGATGAAACCCTGAATTAAAGCTGAAAGAGTTCGTGAAATCTAGAAACAAATCTGCAACCGAAGCAGTTTGCTGCATTTTACTTTAGTTGTGCAGCGCATTTAAGCATTTAGTCCGTACTATTAGCTTTCTCGTGAGGCAAACGTGCTTCCTGCCCTTGTTCAGCTGATTGTTGCCCGTCTTAAATTTCCCAAACACCGAAAAACGAGGTCGCAGGCCTCACTGTCGCCCGCACGCACTTGCCGTAGTTCTTGCACCCTGCAGTGGTAGTATGCTGTTTTTCGTGCTTGCGTAGAACATGGCCCTTGACTGCACCAGTTCAATATACGGGAGAAAGATTTCGAACATCAAAAACAAGGTAAGTCATCTTGCACGTCGTGCTTGACCGTTGGTTACATCAATTGCAGAAAATTGTGTCATTCATTTATTTATTTATTGAAAAAAGTAGACATTAGCTGTTTATTTTGTCGTAAATTTTATTTTTGCAGTCATTATTTTTTACATAAAAAACACTCGTGAAACGATTTTCAGTTTTACGACTTGGCCTTTGCAAAACGTCAGAGCTTTGCTTTTTATTTCCTCGCCATTTCGTTCAATTTTTTAATCTTCCCACTTATCGCACCCACCCCAGCATTCCTTCGAATGATTCGCAGCACATTTTCTTTATCACCGACGCATCGCGACAAAGAAATGTATTGCGGTGAACGCCGCCGAATGCCGCTGAAATACGTTACTTCTCCCACTTGCGAGGCGCATGCTGCGGGCAGAATAGGTTTCCACGCTGTGGTATGTCGCACATTGGCGTGTATTTCATCACCTTTGCATTTCTTCCTGCTGTGTTGGAACAACATGTACTTCACGATTATCTGAAAATACGTTGCAAAGACATTTTGGTTAACAAGGGAATGCTCGATCACAAGTGGTTTGTCTGAGGGATATTTAAATCATAGACTGGAAATAGTTCAATATTTAGCTACGGCATCTACAGAGAGTGCAATGTCAAGTTCGTTGGCCCGTTTTTCATTCGTTGGTGTTGTTTTTTATTTGCCGACGTATTTTAGCACAAGTGCTTGTATAAACTCATATTTCAACTTTATGCCGGTTGACCTGCCTCAAGCCTTTTCATCAGGACGATAAAGTAGCACTGCTTCCAATGTTTATTTCAATTTCATAACAATAACATTTCAGTAGATTCAGACGTTGATTTCATCCACAGCACGTAATTGTGTTTGATAAACTCAATACAGCTTAAACGTTATCCTTAGCGGAGCGATAGCACATTGCCCTGCAGCATTACGTTATGTAGAACCTTAGCAGTCTACGTTCATGGTCGCCAAAGTTCGGTACGTAACAAAACGGGCGCATCGTGCGTTGCAGCCTCGCTGCGATAGCAATACGTCACCCGGACGGTAATCCTATGCAGGTCAAATTAAGTTTTTGAAGTACAAGGACTAATGCAATGGCCCCTCCCATTGTCTTTTCGCTTACGTTGCAAGACCCCACAAAGGCTATCTCTCTTTGCATCGATTCGGTTGCATTGTCTATTTGAACATATCGACATATCGACAGTGGATGGAATGGTTGGTCGAGTTTTGATTCAGGCTGAAGCTGAACAAATCGAAGAATGTGAGTCTGATTAAGACACCGCGCAGCATCGACCCGTTGCTGCGATTACCTGCGATCAATAGATTGCAGTACAAGGAGGTGGGGGGCGACCGTTTGGTCGCAGGCGTCTGTGCTTGGCCGTGAGTGATCCATCGCGACAGAGAACGTCGGGTGGTTTCATTGACGGCTTTGTGGACGTAGGTTGCAATTTCTGACAGAGGTCTCAGCACGAAACATTGCTTGCTATGCGTACGCCATTACCGACTGTTAAGTGGTTTGTTATTTGTGGTGCTCGTAACTCTTTTACTGACCGAGAAAAATAAAATCACTTTCGATTGCGCAACTTTTATTCCATGCGCTTGTATTGATGCCTTGTATTGATGCCAAAATACCTTTCATTTTATCCTTCACCGCTTTCCGCAATACATTTCTTTGTCGCGATGCGCCGGTAATAAAAAAATGTGCTGCGAATCATTCGAAGAAATGCCGGGGTGGGTGCGATAAGTGGGAAGACTAAAAAATTGCACGAAATGGCGAGGAAATAAAAAGCAAAGCTCTGACTTTTTGCAAAGGCCAAGTCGTAAAACTGAAAATCGTTTCACGAGTGCTTTTGATATTAAAAGCAGTTGACGTTCACAAAACAGGTAAAGTGTTTATCAGGTAATTCTGGCGGTGATTTTTTCTGGCTGCCGGGCTGCCGGTCCGGTAAATTCGAAATTTCGTCTGCGAGGAAATGTCGAGCTTTGCTTAAAATAGATTTGGTTGAAATCACGAACTACGGCCACAATTAACATAAATATCTGTTTGATTAAATGCTTGAGAAATATAACGGTTTTCATAATAAAGAGTGCAAAAGTCACTGCTTTCCGAGGGGTACTTCTTTTATTCGTAACAATCAATGTGACAACGGTTGGGTTTAGAAAAGCTTTGCGCATTTTGTGAAAGTTGCCAAAGAATACAGGACGATTTGATTTATTAGTCAAGACAGGTGGGCAATATATCCTTCCAGTAAAGCGCGCTGCACTGACTTGAGTCAGCGATGTTGTCTGTGACCTTGCGAAATGAATATGTCGAAAGCAACCGCAAACCTTGCAAAACTGTTTCAGTTTGGGAAATGGGAATAAAGACTGTGCTGCTGCTCTTGCTGTTACAACCGTGTCAGGTTGAATTTCGCTCCGGTTATTGGTCAGGTGGTGGGAGGATGATCCAATTGGAATAGCCCCTAGCACCAATTTTAATCCAAGAAATGCCATAACTCCATGGATAGCACATTGTGGATAACAAAGACTCATTGTTTGTCTCCTTTCCCGAAAGCAACACGCCCGAGGGAAGAGCGCGGGCGCATTGGATGCCCGCACCTAGATATTTTGTACATTAGCCAGTGACAACTTGACGTCTTGGAATATTTACAGCATTTGAATGCTTTCATAACGGATCAATTAACTGATACTCGACGATAGAACAAGGGAGCGACTGGAAACAGCTTGTCGTTGCTCAGTCGCTGCCCAACTTGGATAATAAGTTGCACCTCGTGGCCGGATCCTAAAACGTGTTGTGAAAGTTTTTGTCGATTTTATTTTAAATTTACTGTATTTAAACTAAAGTTACAAATGCACTGCAATCTTTTATTCTGAATGGACGATTTTAGCGAAGTGTTGGAATAGACACAGAAAACATTACTTGCAAACCGCAGTTCATCATCCAATATTTTGTTTTCCACCTTCGCCAACGAACAAAGCTAGCGAAAAGTGTAAATTTTGCAAAAACACGTCTTATCGTGGAGTGTTTTTCATTTCGAACAGAAAAAAAACAGGAAAACTTGAAAAGAGTAATGAGAATAATTTTGTTGTATTTCTGTAGTGCTTTTTATGCCTGATGAGGCAGCCTTTGATTTATATTTACTTTCAATTCGCAGGAGAACAACTGCGACGCCCATTATGAGCACCTCGTGATCATTTCCATTGTTGCCCGAGCGATTTCTCTTTTCGCCCTTTTGCTCACATTTGCGGCCTACTGGATTTGCAAGTGAGTTTCGTGCCCTGTCAGAGGGCGCTCACGATGAAGCCTGCAGAGTTATGCTGCACATTTGGACTGCTGGGCTCATCGACTCTGAGCAACGAAAGTGGTGTGCGTTGACCGTGTGATACTCTGGACTCAAGTCACCTTTGTTTTCTACTGTAGATGAAACCTATGGCAATAAGAAGTTCACAGATCAGTTTTGAATCGCAGTACACGTAAAACGTCGTTTAGGAACAGAAGTTTGCTAGACATAGAAATCAGATTGCAAGACCAAGATCTTGCAATCTGATTTCAAAGCAAATGGCGAAAAAACTGTGGTCAAAGTAGTGATATTCAGCAAAATAAAAGAAGTTCTTTCGATCTCCTGATATACATGTAGGTGTTTACTAAGTGAACTTCCAATGCTAAGACTGGACAAAATGATTGTGAAAGTGACTTCCTCAAGATCTGGCGACGATGATAAACATTCGAATGTTGCTGGTTTTTCGTCCAACAACGTCTTGTTCTTCCTTCAGGAGAGTTCGTTGTCCGAAGCACGTCCTTCACTGGAACCTAGTGGCGACGCTGATCCTGAGGAACACGTTCTGGTTTGCGGTTTACTCCAAAACAACTTATGTGGCGCAGAGCGAGAACTGGGTGGGTGACGCGTTTGCTTCTAGATTTGGTCACAGATGATCCAAAGGTAGAGAAACGGCGACTCTGGCAATTTATATTTTCATATTTAAATATCTTTTCCTTGCCTGCTTTTGAAACATCGATTGTTTTCTTTCTGTAAACTGAGTTCCATTTCTACGTACATCCTGCCTATAAATGTTTACGAAACTTACTTTAGCTGTTGACTAGAGCTCCTACACGAAGGCGTCGTATGATACATCCATTTCGCCAACTTACTCTTCACGCTTTCTATTTTGTTGTTGGCCGTGCTTGAGTCTGTTTTTTTTGTTTGCAAAGAGCACAATTTTACTTTCCGTTTCAATGCTTTTATTATTTTCTTTATTTGATAAAAGCGTGAGCTAAGGTCAACCACAAATGTTGACCTGAAAAACCTGCGTGATTCCGTCACTGTATAAGAATGGAGCAATGGCAGATCGGAAAACTGTTATAATTTCGCCTTTGATATTGTCCTTTTTTGACTTCATTACTTCCCTTCAACGCATGCGTCAAAACCCAACAGCTGATGCGTCGACGCCAGCTTTGAAAAGTGTTGTAGAACACTGGTACGCGTCAAGCCAAATTTATCAATTCAAATCTGGGGCATTCAACCTCATGCACTGTGCACGTTGGCAACACGACACAACATCCACTGACGTGGTCTTCACAAAGGCGATACAGTTGAATAGCAAATGTTTTTAATAGAATGCAGGTTTGACATAACTCCACGTATCGTCAGCCCTGAATTCTTAAGGGTATTCCGTCCACGTTGTGCGCTTCCGGGATGAGGGATAAACATCGCACCTTTCATGATTTTCCTCTCTTCCGAATCGTCTCGCCTGGGCTATGAACAACTTTATGCAGTTAGTACTGGCGATAGAAAATCTATGCTTTTTTCAATACAGCGACTTGTATCTCCATTTCCACGTGTTAAGGTGCGTAGAAATGTCGCTGCTGCGCAACACGCTGAGTAGCTGAGTGATATGAAACACAAAAGCAGTCACAGGACGTGTGGCTCATTTCTGTTTTCGGCTCCTGCAGATCGGCTGCCGCGTTCTGGTCTTTGTGTTCAACTACGCGCAAGTCGCCAGCTACTGTTGGATGTTCGTCTCCGGGGTCTACGTCACAATGCTCATTGCTGTGCCGATGAAACCCACCAAATGCAAATTCAGGAGTTACGTCATCCTTGGGTGGGGTGAGTCGATCGCTTGCTTCGCTTTGTTGTGACGTGTACCTGGTGAACCGTAGCGACAATCGGCAGATTGTAAACACAAAAACCCAAGCAAAGGGTAAATGGTAATGCTGGGTTTTAGTCTTTTTACTGAAAGGTCGTTGGCCGCCAGCGCAAATTTAAACCTAACATACTGAAAACCAATGTCACTTTTCAAAAGAAATAAAGAGACATTGGCTCCAGCGGCGTACGCAGAAAATTTCCCAGGGGGGGCAAAAGCATAGGCGTAGCCAGGGGGGGCCAAAGGGGCCATGCGTCCCCCAAATTTTTAGAAAATATAGTCATTTTGTGCTTTGAGGCGTTTTTCTAAACAAAATAGTGTTATTCGCCTAAAATTAAACATTTTGGTATACACTGCCCAATACCGACAGCAGACACTGCCGAATACTGTTTATACATTTTTTATTTTTAAGGTCTGAGGGGGGAGCCATGGCACAGTGGCCCCCTCCCTCCTACGCTAGTGATTGGCTCATTTAGGTTTTATGAAAGTTATAACTTTTCTAATCGGCAATTAAGTCAGTGATAACCTTGTCCTATGCTAAATCTTACGTAAGCTGCTGATAGGCTTGTGATAGAATTACTGACCCGACGAGCATTTCCACGGGAAGTGACGTGGCAAACAGAAAGCGCAGATGAATCCGAAAAATGAAAACACGGTGAACGAAACTTGAGCGAGAACCTTTTCTCAGTACGGCATTGGCTATAAACAGGGCATTAGTCATCTACGGTTAAAATTAATCTTCAGCATACATACTGAAGCAAGTCTTACACTTACAGGTTCAAAGCTGAAGAGACAAATAGAGAATTTTCAAAACAGTGAGCAATAGTTTATCTAAACCAGTGGTTCTTAACTCTTTTTTAAGGCAGACCCCATCACTTAGCCAGCAGACTTTAGGTTATTGAGAAATATGATTTGGTCAGTGCTTAGTCAATTATACGACAATATGCATTGTATCAGGCAGTCACAGGGAAATGCACCACGTCTTAAATTGCAATTATCTATTTTTCCTATCCACGAAAAGATCACATATGTCGTATAAATCACACGGTGGCTTTTCGTTGCTAACATCTGACACTGAGGTAAAACCAAAATTGAGTTAACTGGTTTTGTTTAAATGAAAGTTGCACTAAACGGCAAAAAAACGCCTAACACAAAAGCAATTATACCGCTTTTCATTGATGGACACTATTAGCCTTCGTAAACTAAGACGATAGGATTGAAACAAGGTACTTTTCAACAAATCCTAGATTTAGACTGAAAAAAAGCTTCTGCTGCTAATTTCTAGATCAAATCCGTGAACAACTTGGAACTCTGTCTTGGAAATGTTCTGTGGCAATTTCAACATAAATTGTTGACGTAACAAACAAGGTTCTGGAAGGATTTTATGAGTTCCCATCAAACCAGTGTATCAGATGCGATGTCTGACTGGTGAAGGATGAATAATTATAAACGGTGCAAAAAATATACGATTCAACAATAAACTTCAAATTTAAACGTTTTCGCAGATCCCTGGTTGAGAACCGCTGGTCTAAACTGATATTTCCCACAGTTCGAAGAGTTGCAAAAGCGGTAGAATCAACAACAACTACTGGGCACAAAAACCCAGATGTGTTGTGAACAAAATGATCCGCATCTTTATTTAACATCTGGATTGAGGACGAAGCATTTAACAGTGCGTGGTAATAATCGTCCTTCTGCGATGCACAAGGTCTTCCTTGCCTTGTGCATCCATGCGCGAGTAAACCACTTGTTCAGAGGCGTTCGGTTTATTTTGTTGCGCATCAATTTAAGGGGGTCCCGTGCCAATACTGGTGACCTGGTTGGCCATGAAACTCGCGTACGAAGACCACCACTGCTGGTTCCCTGCTGTGTCCCGTGGAAGCAACGATGGTTTTGCCGACTACTTCTACCAAGTTCCCATAGTTATCCTTCTTGTCGTAAGTTTTTCTACGTTTTGTGTGATTCGTTTCAACGTAACTTCGGTGCCTATATCGTTGTTGATAGGCAGGAACAGCAAATCTGTCCCCACCAATCAAATCAAGTTGAGTTGGTTTTAATTCCAGACACCGAAAATATTTTCACGACCTTATGTCGTGTTGAGTAGCAATAGAGATCACGCGCCGCGATCACTCTACTGCTATTAGGGTGCGTTGTCCTTATATACTTTCCAGAGATCCTTATCTCTCATTTGTG
>JGI24158J21664_10006146_pt1 | contig 15788 bp, 16 predicted proteins | sample Ectturendosymbi3_FD_21664 | JGI IMG/M metagenome (IMG submission 21664)
TATGTGGCGCGAACAAGCAATAATAGAGTGATCTCGTCGGGTGATTTCTATTGTTGCTTGCTGCCACGGTGCGAAGCTTTGCGCACATGCCGCTCGGGATTTCCGATCGCAACAACACAACGCCATGACAGTTGTGGATGAGTGCGGTGTTTCAATGTGTGAGTCAAAAAATTAAACAAGCTGGAAAAGGTCAACTCCTTAATTAAAATCGCTTTCTTCCTCCTACAATCGCTTAGGTTCGACCTCTTAAAAATCACAAAACCATGAAACTTCGCAACTTTTTCTTGACTTTTGCGCTAATTTTTAACAATATGAGCTGGCATGCCTCGTCGCAAAAACTGCAACTGCATAAAAAAGGCGTGTAAGTCTGTACAATAAAAAGCCACAACTGCAAAATGTCAAACATCGAAAGGAATTCTGTGATAAGGCTTAGTCATACAAACAAGCTGAATTGTTTGAGAAGGCGACGGTTGTAAACACGGAGCTCCCATTCCACAGCGCGTCCCCTGCTTGTCAACCAGCACATACCTGATGTTGTTTGATCAAGGCCTGAACGCCTTGCAAGCTGCTGCCAAGCTCTGTGGACGACGCTTGGGGGAGCTTCTCATCAATCCATAGCTTTTCGTCCTCCACGTCCCTAACACAAAGATTAACGTGCTGAGGTCAAAGGTCAAAACCCATTGCGACAAATATTGGCAGGCCGGATTATATGAACAACAGCTACAAGCGCCTGAAAGCGAAGATCAATTACATTGACACACCGTACATCGCTGAAACAGGCGAAAACTGTGGACAGCCGTTCGTAGCTGCCCCCCAACCTGAAGAATTGATGCAGTCTTCTGCTGTCATCCAACGCACTGCCCCGCTTTCCCAACATTTGGTCGAGATTTTCAATTCTTTTTTCGAGATCAGACAATTTCTTCTCAAGCTCTACAACGTCCCCGTCGTCTTGAGAGTGCAGCACATCGGCTGTAAATGTATATACCGCGTTAATGTGACGCATGCCTGTAACAACAACCGCGCTCGAACATACTACAGAAGACACAACGCAACTCCAACAGCCCCACCTTGGTTTTTGAGCTCCTGCACTTCTTGCTTCCTCATCTCAATTTCATCCTTGTACGCGGACTGGTGCTTGAGGAGTGCAGTGACGCTGGCAAGGTCTTTGCCAACTGCATCAGAATTGAGGCGGAGCTCCATTTGCGATGCGAATTTGTCGAGCTCCTCGCACGTCTGTGACGTAATAATGATATAAAACATAGAGCAGCGGTACTAGCAAGATGACTGCAGTGGTCTGGAAGATCCACTCAGCTCGCAACAAGCTTTCCCGACCTGTCTACTCCGATCTAGATAGTGATCACAAGTCTATTGCACCTGAGATCTGTCCACGCAACAGTGAGAAGATCGGAGGCGTACTGGAGACTGAACACGTGGATATCGCAATCACGCGAAGCACACATCACTTTCAATATATCCTGGGACTAAGTGTAACGTTAGACAGACACGATACATTCCAACAAAGAAAATACAGTGGACGGGAACGTTCTCGAACTAGTTCCTGTTTCCACTCCTCACGGGCTGTTGTTCAAAGCCAAGGATCGTTTTATGTTTGTGATGGTTGCATCTGGAGCAGACGACAGAGAGGTGATCAAAACTACGGTGCAATGTCGGGTTCCGATAACAAACGAGTCAGCTCGTCACAGTCGCACATCAGTCGTTCCGAGGTGACTGACCCTGATTTTAAACTTGAAAAAACTTTACATCATCGACAAAACGCCGCGCAGGCCATTATTTCAATACGGCACAAGCCACAACAGCATCAACCTACCTGTGCGAACAGCTCCGCTTTGTGAGCTTCGAACAAGGTCTTCTCTTTCTTCTTTGTGCACGCCTCCACCTCCTCCCAGCTCTTCCGAAGATCATCGATTCTCTCTTTGATCTCGTCCTTGTGCTCGGGCTTGGCTTCAGCGAGAGACTTGCCGTCTTCTTCTAAACGCTCCAGTCTGTCTTTGTTTGCGAGCAGCTCCGCGGCAAACGCCTGTGTGACGTAACAATCATTTCACAACACCGACAATGCACCACCGCGTACAGGCGCTTAAAAACCCAGGGGTGGGGGTCAGGGAGTGTATACTGTACACCCTAATGTGCTGCAAGAGGGGTATGAAGCCGCATTTATACACTTAACGGCACCAACAAATCATACCACGAAAGCTCAAAAACGAAAAGATCCAGGTTTGTTTGAACTTATTAAAAAAAGTGAGGTCGAAATTCGGCTTCAAACAGCTTTGCACCGAGCATAACAATGTAGATTTTGTCCGCAGTTCGTAACTTCTACTTTTATCATTATAAATCTGTTGTTTTCCGGCAGTGCTTTCAACGCAAAACAAGTATTGCGTTTAAACAATGATCAAAGCTTCTGCGGCTCGTGCCGTCATTACCCAGAGCGACAGGAGCGGTGCAGTAGAATAAGAGGAGCGGTGCAGTAGAATAAGAGGAGCGGTGCAGTAGAATAAGAGGAGCGGTGCAGTAGAATAANAGGAGCGGTGCAGTAGAGTAAGAGGAGCGGTGCAGTAGAAACAGGAGCGGTGCAGTAGAGTAACAGGAACGGTTAACAACTGTCCACCAGCAGCGCCCGCCTACAGACTAGATTCTGTTTACGCTGCACTCAGTATGTGATTCGTGCTGGGTGAATAAACACCTTCAGACGCTAAGAACAACATAGTTCCGGAAAGCATTAAGAGAAGTTATACACATTTAGCCACCTGATGCTTTTGCCACTTCGAGTGCAGGCTTCTGGCGTCATCGTATGACGCGTCCTGAGCTGTGAGCATCTTCTCGTTGATCCACTTCTTCAGTTCGTCGCAGTCAGCGAGAAACTTCTGCATTGCACGGTTCTCCTGTGAAGGATGAGGATGACGGTGAGCGAGGATCGTGACGCCACAATCGAAGGCACAAAGAGAAACATGATACGTAACAATTGTCGGTTGGCATGCACGATCGACACGTTCTGGATATCGTGTGGATGATTTTATAATTAAAGGTTGTGGAGTGCTTTAACAGCGGGAACAAAGAAAAGAAGTGATCATCAGAGTTTTTGATCAACGTAACTTTTCTTATCAACGACAGAACTATTAAAGCCGGTGAGGAACTAGTTGTACATCCATACTTACCAGATGATTTGAATTCATACCTGAACCTTTTGCATGACCCTAGTCTTGAACCTGTTTTTTTTTTCGCTGAGACATTTCGGTCATTTGTCTCACAATTGTATTAAAACTTGCCATAACACTGTCTATGGAAAGAGATCCTTTCTCAGCAAAGAATCAGACACTTTAAGATCTTACAGAGTATATATTTCGCCTACGATGTAGGCATCGTCAGCTCTTATTCAAATAGAATCTTGCCGTAACAGTTTTTTTACCCTATATTTTCAAACATTTTGACCGAAAAGGCTTATTTTTTTCCGGTCGTTTCGAGAACGTTTCAGTCTATGGCCGAAAAAAAACGCAGTCCTGAACTAGAAACTGTCGAAAAGCCCCCCAAGCCATTAAGCCGTGCACAGACACCGATTACCCGAAGCAGGACGGCCACAGCTTGGGCGTCGTCTTTGTTCTGATTCCTCCGTTTATCGATCTTGTCAGCTTTCTCCTGGATGCGCTCGGCGGCATGATGACGCACTTCCGGCTCGCACAGCACCTTCGCCTCTTTCAGCAGCGCGTCGACTCTGTCGTCAGCAGCGGCCATCCCGGCCACGAAGGCCTCGTGCTTCTTCAGGGCGTCCTCGGCCGCTTCCGGTGACGCGGACGACAATGCCGCGCGACGCGACCCGTCCAGGGCGTACTCCTGGTTGCTAAGCAACTGTTCCACCTTGACAACGCAACGCATGGGGGATTGGAGAAGCGAGTGAAAAGAAATCAAACGCTTTGAAATGAAACGTTTGCTTTTTGATTGGTCGATAAAAGTTAAGGCTGAGACATGATGACGTAGGCAGGAAAAACTATGACGTCGCAACAACACTGTCTATCGAAGGGATTCCCAACCTCCCTCTGACCATGTATCCCTCCATTTGGACAGATGAGCATTGACCCCTACAATTTGTTACGACAAAAAAAGCTTAGTAAAATAACAGAAGTCCACTGAATTTTTAATGGAACTTTTAGATTTTACAACTATAAAGGTAACGATTTTTGAAAATAATATTCAGTGATATATGTGCAAATATTTGGAAAATAAGATGTAAATATATTTTTCCCTTCCATTGCTAACTCTAAATGTGCCCCTTCAGATAGACAAACGCACCTCTAGGGGTACATGTACCACAGGTTAGGAACCTCTGGTCTATCGAAAGGAAACCTTTCCCAGCAAAGAATCAGACACTAAGATTTTAAGAAGCATATACTTTTCCTGCAAGGCGTTGGGGTCATCAGCTCTTATTCAAATAGAAGACATCAAAACATCGTGGTCTGAGGACCCGAATAAGGCCGGGGAAAGAGGGCCCGACATAATGACCATGGACAAAGGGCGCTTTTCTCATTCCACACAACAATCTAGATCACGCGACAACATACCTGCTTGCAGTCCCGCAGGAACACTTGGTAGGAGAGGACTTCGTTCAAAAGAATGTTTCTGTTTTCCCACATCTTTCTCAACTCCAGCCAGCCTTGATCCAAGGCTTGGAGTCTTTGCACAAGGAAGACGTACTGAGGGTCGTCCTCGCGACCGGATGTCACTTCCGCTCCTTCCTTCTTGATTCGGTTGTAATCGTCCTGAAAGACGAGAGAAAACGCTCCACTCTTCACATTCCACTTTAACTGCACGTATTAATCTGAGGCCAGATGCGAATTCTTTCGTAAGGGCCGCAGTCTCCAAACTCCCTTGATGTTGAGCTAAACTACGGTAACTGAGGAACGTTTCAAAATAATTTATTATCATTCTTCCTCAAAATATAGCAATTCAACATCAAAATTCCGCATGCATTTTTTGTACATGCCCCAGCCCGTGGAAATTTCATTCCACACACCTCCCCCCACATATCCAGGTAAGCCCAGCGCAAAAATGCAGAAGGCCCACCTCATAGTTGTCTATCTCTAGTCGTATTGCTTGATGCTGCTGCAGGACTTTCTCCGCCTCTGGCAAAGACTGCGGTATGTCTTCGGATGCAACGGCTGTCTGTGTGCTCGAAAGCCAGGCCTGAGAAAAAATGTAGTGACGTCACGTGCGCACACGTCATCCCGTACGCAGTTAACAACATCCATCACGAAACGTCATCAATTTCGTGTCGATGTCGCGGGTGGCAAGAAGAATGACAGCGTGAGAACTGACTGCCATGCAGGCAAAGCTGTAGATCAAGCTCCTTGTCATCGCAAGTATGCGAGTTGCGCCGAACAGCGTTGCTAGGAAACAACAATAAATATGCGTTTAAACGATTTTTCGATTTGTAAAATACCGATACCGCCAAACGCAGCATGTTCTAGGAGCCAACGATTATTACAGGCTGAGTAGGTACGACATCGTGGCGATCGGTTTGATTGTTGCGTTATCCGCCTGCACTACTTTGGTATTGTGTCGTCAGCCGTCACAGTGCAAGCGATCGTGGCGCAACAAATAAACTGAAGCGGTTCTAAGGTTGCGCTGACATGTCACGGTTGAGCGCACACCAACGATTGCACAAGAATGACGACATTACTTGAAATCTATCCACGTCACGAAGGAACTTCTGCAGATTTCCGGCCTCCCCCAGGGAATCCTCTCGCTGTCTGAGCGCTTCGCGGAGATCGTTCCAAACTTTCTCCATTTCGTCGAACTTCTTCTTTATCTCTTCAGCTTCCTCGGGATGTTCGCTCGAGAGCTTTTCAGCCTCATCGCGAAGACCATCGAGCTTAGCCTGGGGAGGAGGATGGGAGGAAAGACGCTTTGTACGGAAAGTGACAACGCTCAAGCTGATACAAGTCATATTATACAAGACAACCATACTATTTCGTTATATAACTGCTACGCCTGTTCAACGAAAACAGAAGGCTTGGCCATAGGACAAGTCCATGATTGGCGCACTTTGGTCAACACAACCAGGCACATTCCTAACACTGTGGTGTTACAAACCTTCACAATGGTGTAAGCTTCATATATGGCTACAGCGCAAGGTAACAGGCAACTATAGCAAGTTTTCCTACAAGGCCCGCAAGTCAAGTTTTCAAACACTTTTTGCGTCCACGGCATACTCGTGACAGGCGCTTTCATGAGCACATGGAATCATTAAACATTCAATCGTTAAACTGGCGGGTCCCACGTGCTGGACCAAGATTTTCACATTTAGTTAACGGCGACGCACGCATGAAAGCTCTGCGCTGGACAAGGGCCAAAACTCAGTCATGGGTCCACGAACGCCCCTAACACCCCCCCCCCCCGGGAGGATCAGTAACAATGACATGATTTTCTGCCATCATTTCGCGAAAGACAACGTTTTTAAGAATTTTTTTCAAACTAGTGACATTTGATCGATTGGGATGATGAACCCGTCGTGTTCAACATCGCCATGAAACAAGTAACTCGTGTCTAGAAAGGTGGAACAATCGAAATAATCGAGCAAAGTTTAACAGAAAATCGATTTCACGCAACACTACGCACCCCCAGTCATAAGATCTTCAAACAGAATCCCTTTTCAGGTAACTTTGAGTCGAAAACAAATGCTTCGTGATTTTTATGCGCAACCTCTCTTGCCGTTTAATTTGTTGGAACAAAATCATGGTTGTAGCTTTGCCTGACCCTGCTGTGGAAGCCGAAAGAACAATACGAAACGCGCTGGCCGCAGTTTATGGGTCTCAGCACAACCTCTTAGTCCGATACCTGGATCGCGGCGAGGTCTCTTTCCATGCTTGACAGCTTCCGTTGCAGAGCGATCACCCCAGACAGGTCCTGGTCGCCGAGCCCTTGATCCGGACCACCAGTGCCTGCCAACACTCTCGCCTTCTCTCTTATCCATCCTTCCGTTTCGTCGCATTCCAGTTTAAAGCCTTGCAAACTCTTCGCAGAAAGCAGCAGATCCCGGCGACTGTCTAATAGGGCTCGGAGGGAGTTCCACCTGGTCATTTGTGGCCGGCATGTGAACGTTACAAAAACCGAAAGGGCGACTGGTCCATTTGTTACTTTGTTACTGTATCAACGTTTCAATAACAAATACGCGATCACTTCAGCAAAACAGCTCAGTGTTATTAACTAAACCGGCATCCCGACAAAGGTTAGTATAGATTCAGATACAGGCATGAACCCAATGATTTTTACAATCCCACCAGTGAGTTGCGTCAAATGTCATTGTTTCACCAACAACCACGTTATCAAAGTTTGTTTTAGAAAATCATCGATCTGCGCAAAAAGACACCATTCGCAGCAAACAACACGGTGTGTTGCCAAGCAACAACGTTGTTGCCATCCATACGGTTGAACAAAAAAAAGCAGAACAGCAGTTCGAAAAGATGCGTGATTTGAAAAGTAAAAACCAATCAAGTAGAGCAGGCAGTGGAGCGGGTGCAGTGCAAACCAGCGTTACGTTCAATTCAGTCAAAAACGCTTGTTTCAGAAAGTTGCCATGGGGACCAAGTAACAGAATGAGAAAGAAAGGATAACTATTCTCACAATGTCAGTAATTGGCCCTAGCAGCGGTTCTCGCACTGTCCGATGGTGATGGAAATTTATTTGAACGTCGTTTTCACAAAGTCGCGGCTGCATGACGTACAAAGCAGACTGCACGCATGGCTGGATCCAGGCATGACGTACAAAGCAGACTGCACGCATGACTGGATCCAGGCATGACGTACAAAGCAGACTGCACGCATGGCTGGATCCAGGCTTCAATATCTTTTTTCTATGGACAGATTTAATCTGTTCATAGCATGCGACGAACTTTGCTTTAAATAAGATCGCGTGCTGTTTGTCATGTCGTAACAATCAGAGCCACTGTCGTTGAAACCGCACAAAAAAACAATTTCTTTGTTGCAGAAATTGATATTAACACCGCGCGGTATTGATAAGATTTTTGTTGTAAATCAGGTATTTATCAAATCCATGCCGGACTTTTCACTCACGGTTCCCATAGCAATCGACGGGCGACAACAAGGATTATTTTCCTTCAACAGGTTTCTGTATACAACCGCCACGGGCAGCTATGGAAGACATATGAATAATTAATCAGCCCTAGCACAGTGGGCGTCGATGGGTGCTGATGCTGCACCAGCACACGACTGGTGTCTAACTTTCCATCATGTGAGTGACAACAAGTTCACAGATGAGCCCGCACAAAAAGTTGATTACGTTTGCATTTAACACAAAATATTTCAAATCTGTACGATTTAGTTATTGGTCATTTAAGCTGGAAGAAACCTTTTGCGCCAAGCTTGTTCACACAGCGTGACACTTTTGACCAATCAGGCACGTACCTCGCGTTGACGTGATTCTGCTTGGCAACAATGTCGTCGGTGTTTGGATGCTCCTCCCCAGTCAGTTGTCGTGCGATTTGATTCACCACCGCCACCAGCGGCGCATGCTTGTTGATCTCATTCTCGTAACCTGAAACAATGCGCTTGAAATCGTCGAATTTTGAACTTTGCTGCATTTTCTACTTTTGGCGCCTCGCTTGTATTTCAAGCACAACAGAAGTAGGTAGGCAAACCTTCATCGGATCCGACATCAACAATGCTTTACTGTGACACCAACAATGTTCTGCTATGCAATTATCAGCGTGAATGGTACCCTGTATCCTAGCAACTAACTCAACTAATGATGTTCATCAAAGCAGGCCTTCGCAGTATTGGCTCGTTCAATATACAGGCAGCGCCCTTGTTCGTGTAGAATCAAGTCCACAAACCTTCGAATCTGTGTTGCAAAAGCTCCATGTCTTCTACAGTATCTGGCACAGACATGGTGGTCAGCAGTTGCCCTTTCTCGTCAATCCACGCTAGCACTGAGTCAGCTTCGCTGAAGAACTTGTGCAAGGATCTGTGTGATTGCATGCATGATAATGGAACATTGTTCGGTAACAAACACATGAACAAAGATCAGAGATGAAAGCGATTTCTACGCAACAACACAAACGGAAAAGATGCGAAAAAGAGGTCGCGAATGATAAACCAGGTTCTTTTGAAAAAAAGCTATTGCATCCGTATCACCATAGCGATATCACCATAGCGACGATAAAAACTGATCTTGGGGTCGAAGCCACGAAATGTCGAAAGTGAACTCGACGCATCTGACTGTGACCTCCAGACAAGCTTGTTCAACATCAACATAAAACGACCAGGAATCACTCGAAAAAGGGGCACAGCAACGTCACACGCTTGCGAGGCCACACCTTGCGTTGAGAAGCTTTTGTCTTCTATCTTTCGCAAAGTCCAGCAACTCCTTGTATCGGCTCTTGATAGTTCGCAATCTTTCCTCAACTTCGACAGATTCGCGGTCAGTCTCGGGCAAAGCAGCAGCCTGTGAGTTGTGGAACTGTTTACGTTCAAAGTTTTGCTTAAGCGAATCTGTCAAAAGTAGTTCGCGTCATCACCTGTGCTTGCAGAGCTTTGATGTTGTTTTCATAATCTTGCAATTCATCTTCAACCTGTAAACCACCGACACAAGCAAAAACTCTTGTTACAACGCAGACAGATGTCTGAGGGGTTATAGCAGAACACAACAGCTTGCCTGAACCCAAACCACAGTAGCATCAGGGACTCCCTTTCACAAACAATCACAAACCAATTAAAGAAAAGTGCGTTTTCATTAAATCTGTCTGCCCCCCATAAACCAAAGTAGCCTCAACGCATCTATCAGCAGCTTACGTAAATAGGTCGTAGGTCTGACATATATTAAATATTAGAAACATTGACAACAGCAAGAAGCAGCGCGTTGCAACCATCTCACCCACTGGCAACCATCACCTGTTTGTGTTTCTTGAGCAACGACAGCACAGAGGGCTCGTCCCTCCCACAGTCCTCATTGGACACGATACGGAACATGTCGACCAACCAGGTGTCGACGTCATCGGCGTCAGCGAAAAACTGCGTCAGAGCAGAAGTGCGTCATGAATGCAGTATGGCGAAGCTCATTGTTGAGAAAGCAGATCTATTGTATACGCCGTTTTCGAATAACATACGTTCAGGGTCGGCCTGAGACAGTTCTGCGCCTGAGACAAGCTTCAATATTTACGCGACCATCAAACTAAACTTTTTGCACTAGAAGTTGTAGTAATATTTCTCGTGTTCTGCGCCCCCTGAAGGCGGCGTTTAAGGCGGTCCCCAGTTGGCCTGGTGGAAGGGCCGGCCCTGCATATGTCGCACCGGGAACGGATCAACTTCACAACAACGTAGCGGGGTCCAAGAAATTCGGGGGGGGAAATCAATTCAATATAAAATCCATAGTGTATTCCAAAATTTTTTGATTTTTTATTATCGACAATTTTTGCGATGACACGTTCACCAAAAACCGGGGTAAAAATCACGTCAATCGCACACATTATCCTTGTTTATTAGTTGGAAGAATTTCACCAAATTCGTTTCTACTACCAATAGCCGTTCAAACAGGTCTCCGTGACCCACCTGGTATAAACTCTTTGCGTTCTGCAATTTATTCCATCTGTTCCGCTTCGCTTCCTCCAAGCCCTTCCACTCTGAATGGATCTCGGCGATCCTCTCCTTTATATCGGAGGAGGCGAAGTGCTTCTCCTCAACCAACTGTTCACCGACGTTGACAGCGGACTTCAAAACAACCTCGTGAACTTTCATCTCATCGTCCAGTGCCTGAGAAAGACGTTGACGTCTGTTTATGATTCGGTTTGTAACAAGGAAAGGAGAAGAACTACGGTCCAGCATTGTCCTGGGACAGTTGGAGACCCCCCCTGAGGCGAAGTTGTTTATGGATGATTGGTACAAACATGAGTTTGTTCAGGTTAGATGGGCCCAATAACATGACAGGTAAAAAAGGAATATTCCAAGAATCATTGACAAAAACTGATGAGCTTACTTCTCAAAATCAAGCAAACTACCTTTTGTTTCGTCAACAGTGAGTGGATGCTGGTCAGATCCCGGCCCGTGTCCTCAGAGGTCATCAGCTGCATCCTCTCTCTGATCCAGGCCAGCTCCTCGGACATTGTCGCAAAGAAGAGATGCATTCTCCGCGACTCCTCCAGCTTCTCGCGGCGTCGCGCGGCGGTGTCGCACAGGGCATTGTACGCGTTCCTTACTCGATCTACTCGGTCCTGGATGACGGGCGGGTCGCAGGCGAAATAATCTGAGTCAATTCGGTCATCAACTGTCAGGGCCGCTTGCTGTACAACCTGCGGCATGGTCAGCTCCTACGCCGTATCTTGCCGTCGCTTTTTTTCGATTAGGACTCGTTGAACACAACACAACATTTCGATAGCTGCACCAAACAACTTTAATGGAGTTGCTTTATCGCGCCGCTACCAATGACAAGCTTTTGAGTGCAACACGGTAAACTGCGGTCGAAGGAAATCACGCGATAAGGGACTCGTCATTTGTAACGGCATTTTTCCAGGAGGGGAACAATGGTTAAATTTCATTTTATCAACTCGAAACTGAGAGAAAAATATTTTTCTGCTAAAAAGTTGGTATGAAAATATCAAATTTCAAAATCCAAGGGGACATTGGCCCTTCCCTGCACCCTACTTCTGACGCCCATGGGCCCGGGTGAATTTGTCTAAGAACTCGAGTCCACCCCGTTGGGCAACTTTATAAAGCACAAGCGCTTGTTGCTAGAAACACGTGACAACACGTTGCATTTAAATCACTATAAACAACTCCGCTGTGTTCAACAAATTGCGACAATAAGTTGCAGCAGATTGTGATGTCATAGCGCATCAAACATGTCAACAACCCGCAGATATACCGTATAGACTTGTGTATAAGTCGAGTTTTTGGGAGACGATTTTAAGGTAATATTTTTGGGGTCGACTTATACACCGGTATTGTTTATGGAGATGTTGCTGAAGGGTCGCATACAATGTGAACGTGAAAAGAAAACTCCATTATTGTGCATGTTATACACAGTAGGTATATGCCGGCCTTAACAAACGCTCAAATTATGATTCTTCACCCTTCACGACGACGGCCAGATCAATGAATGAAAGAAATGAGAGAGAGTGGAAAAATTGCTGAAACGCGTGCGAGATTGGAGCGCGGATGTTCACACGCATGAGAGGCAGTGCTGCACTGCACAGTCGGCTTATACACAGGTAATACTTAAAATAACGCAATTTTTGTTCTTAAAATACACATCGACTTATACACAAGTATATACGGTAAACGTACTACAGTGGCAGTAATGATTGACACGCGCCAACACGTTATAACTCACTGTCGTCGATTGGCTGAAGAAACTCTTTGCTCTGAGTTTCAACGGACTTGACTCTATCTTCGTGCACGGATATATCCTGCTCAAGCAACGCGTGCTTCTGCAACAAGTCTTCGATTCCGATCAAATGTTGAGCGTGATCTTCCTTCGCCAGTTGGTTCTAAAACGGGAATCACGGCCCGACGTCACACAGGTTGACAAGATCAAACCGGCCAGAACCGTTTTTTATTCAAATCGAAACAATCGCAGCGGTATTACGCAGAGTTAATAGGTTTTGATAAAAGCAGCAAAATAACGCGCCATTTTTCATACTGATCACTGCCCCATCTAAAAAATAAGGGAAAGGTCTGAAAAGGGCCTGTTGCTTTTACTCTTTCGCACCACAAGGCAGGTCCCTCTACATTTAAACCATAGGTGTGCGCCGCACACATAAGTGTTGTATTCCAGAAGTCAATAAGCGAATACGCAGCACGATATAGGGGCTACAAAATCACAGGCAACAGTGTTCCAAATAAAAAAATGCTTGCTCATTTAAAACCGTCAAGAGCGCGCTGAAGCACGTTGCCGCGTTCAGTCACTCCGATGCTCAGGAAATTGTTAGGAAGTTGTTCTCATCTCCTTATTGCCTGATTTGCGTCCATTCCCACAAGATTTGACATTACTTCATAACGTATGTACTCGGTTAAACTCCAACGTGAGTAGAGTGGTGTTGCTGGCAATCCACAGCAAGATCACCGTTAATGCTGGCATTAGATTGAGGTCCGGCAAATGCTTGCTCAGCATTCGTCTACCCTCGCTTGTTTTCGAATTCTAATTGGGCGCTTTTCTGCTTGCCTAGTAACTAGCCTTCGCCATGGCGACGAAATCGAATCAATCAGCAAATTTTTTGCAGGAAATCGATTTCACGTGACTCATGTATCCTCAGTCAGGAAAGTTGAGCCCAGTCGGCTGATTCCCCAAAAGCCTGCAGCACACCTAGAGCTTCCAGCAGTCGCTGCTTACGAAATGCACCCTGTTAATTCTACTTTGCTGTCTCCCACAGTCGCTCATGTTTCTCGAATTGATTCGGGAGTTGAAAAAACACCTTCACTGCAGCATTAAACGGTCTATTTACATAAAACTCCAAACTTAGGAAAGCGACTGGCGCAGGCGTGGCCGCGCATAACAATAGATGGAAAATCGTGTTGACCGAATGTTCAGACTTGATTTTTAACAAAAGCGCAGACGAGTCGACATGTAAGCAAAGAGATCGATTCGCGCCAAGCAGCGTTTGACAGGCTGAGAAAACGAGCAGGTCTGGTTGAACAAATCAATCCAATGGAACACTCGACGCCACAGCAAACAGCTAGTTCTACCTCAACTGGAAATCATTAAATATTTCACATCACTTTTGTGCTGAACCTAACCATTCCTCTGCACCCTTGTCTTTGCTGCCTAAGGTTTGACTGTAAACACCACAGCGAGGAAATACTTAAGCAAGTAATTGTTACAGAGGCTGATAACCCTCAGCCTAACAAGAAACGCATGGGTCTTATTTTAAAGATATGACGAAGGTTTTTCAGGGTGAAATAACGAGCAGGAATCGATCGCTGGGGTTGGGAACCACGACCTGGGTCGCCCTCCTAACGAGAGAAGCAACGTTTTTTTTACAGAACAGGGTTAACTCCACGGCTGGCCAGAACAAGCAGTGAAAAACGCTCAAACCATTCTATCATGGAACCAGATCGCCAGTAACCAGACTCAGACTGATACGCATGCGACTCTTTGCCTGGTTTCACGTGGCTCTCACGTAAAACACGTGAGATCAAAGCATTGAACTGTTCTGATTGGCGCCCATGTGAAAGAATAAGCCAGGTTCGAAGAGGATAGTTCAAGACAAGGAATGCCATAAGTTCCACTAAGTAACATGCATTACAATAAATGGCTTGTAATTGATGTCGGTGTGTGATATTTACAATAAATCTAGCTGAGCAAAGGCATGTGTGAGCAGGACCGCTACCAGCTGATATTTTCGGGAGGGGGAATTGCCCAGCCCTTGGTTGCGGGCCTGTGTGCGAGTGAGGTAGAGATGGCGTGACGTTCATGTGTGTCCGTGTGTATGGTGGGGCTCTTTGCGGTAATACGATAAGAAACGTGGCTCTTGCTCTCTAACAGGTTGGCCACCCCTGATATAGGGGGGTTTGCCACCCCAGAAGAATCATCACAAGGGTCCAGACACTCTACCGGCCTCGCCGATGGTCATTTCCTGTGTTTCATCCGAGTGGACACGGAGGACAATTACTGCCATGCAGCTGGTTGCTCGTATCTGCGTCAAGCAATGCTGCGCTCACGATGCTCGAGAGGACATGCATCATTGCGCTAGCAATCCCCTAAATCGATACAAATCTATATAAAAAGTCAAGAACGCAAAAGACTGATCACACACTTCGAACAGGGGCAGAATCATACCGAGTTATAGACCCTCCGCAACACACGCTGCCTGCTACGTGTGAGTCTATTCTAATTCAATGTTTTCGAGAGCATAACGGTCTTTAGTATTTATTTCTCCCGAGTGTGTAATTGTATGACCGAAAGCTTTCCACCCACCTGAACGTCATCCTGCCAATCCAGCAGTGAAATCATTTCTTGGAACATGAGCTGCAGGTTGTGATTGAGCTCGAGCCGTGTGCGACGCTTCGCCAGCAGCTGCAGAAGGTAATCCCATAGTTCGAGCACATTGTCTTTTCTGTGAGTGATGCAAACAATTTCGGTTTGGAACTTAGCAGTAAAGCATCGCAATGAATCAAACTGCGTGAGTGGTCAGAATGAAAATCACCCACTGCAAAAATAACAGCAGCTGGTGAGCAACTCATACCAGTCGAACACCATCGTTTTATCTGTCTTCTATGAGACAACGACTAAAAAGTGTCAAAGACAATCAAAAATCGTCAGCAGTATTGCAAAAAGCTTAAAATGGACATTTCTGGTTTTACTTTAATGAAATATCACAGCACCGGCAAAAAGCACCAAGAATCAATGGGAACATTGTTGCGAAGTATGGCGCAGCAATTGTTGCTGAGTAAGTATTGCGCAACAACTGCAGAGAAATAGGTATACCATTGATGGTGAACACGCAGCTGATTAAACTACGCAAACTTTCCTTTGACAGTTATCAAACCAGATAAAAAATAAGTTTAATTTTTACATCTGACCTAGCTATCTCGATTCCATACTGACTAGTCGCGAATAAAGAGCAGGTGATAAATCTCAGCAGCATTTCATTGAGTCAATCGTTGTGAAAGCGATAAGGTCATAAACGCATGGAGTTTCATCTTCCGGGCATAAACAGTGTGCCCAGTTCCCACCAACCCAAATTTTATAGATCCAATCCCCACTCTTCGATAGTAACAAACTCTCCCAAGGTCCACATGATATCGCCGACGTTGGTGACACAAGGGCGGGGG
>JGI24158J21664_10006148_pt1 | contig 15785 bp, 8 predicted proteins | sample Ectturendosymbi3_FD_21664 | JGI IMG/M metagenome (IMG submission 21664)
AATATTGAATGCAGGCTAGAGGGTTTCTAAATTATCGTTTAAAATATTGCTGGCCGAAAGTTATCTACTGCATATGTCTAGGGTTGTCAGATGGCCAGTATTTCACCGGCCTTGCCAGTATTTTACTGCTAATTTTGCAAAGGCCGGTATTTTGAAAATCATTGTCTGAAGCCGGTATTGTGAAAAGAAAATAATTTGCCGTAACTTCAAAAAGAACTAACGCAGAACTTCTCAAATCATAATGGCTCTTGTAGTGAATCTTGTCAGACAGTTTCTTCAGCGAAGTTTATTTGCTGCTGTTGACGCAATCCTTGGTGTGGTTGCCACGTCACACACACACCGAAATGTAACGAATCAGCCAAAATAGGTCAAATAATCTTTTGTGGCTTAACAATACTGATTGTCTCTGCCCTCTGCTGCTTACGAATTACGACACAGCTCAGATTTGGCGCTGTTGACAAAGTAGCTGGTATTTTTACAAAACGCATTTGGCAACCCTGCATATGTCAACCAAACGAACTTAAACGGGAAACTAAAAAAAAAACTGGGGGAACAAACGGGGGGCGAAGCAAAAATCTGGCTGGGCCATGGCCCACCCAGGCCCCCCCAAGAATCGCCACTGTCAACGGCCGGCTTTGGAGTGACACACTTATAGGCTGCTTCTTACGACACCTAAGAGGCAGGGCCGGATTAACCATTGGGCAAACTGGGCAAATGCCCGAGGCCTCGCGCTTTTGGGAGCCTCGCACTTGAATATCAAAACACTCCTTTACTGTTTTTTCATGTTTTAGTCTGTTCACCACGCATCAAAATTGTAGAGCTTTTTTGATTACTGCGTTTCGTATATACTCGTGTGTTAAGGAAATTGATAACTACTGCATGTATCGTTTTTTGATTGATTTAAAAATAATTTAACTAAACCGCACCACGCTTTATGACCCAAGAATTAGATTGAAATCAGTGCATCCACGGGCGTCAGCAGAAATTTTTCCAGGGGGAGGCAATGTCGAAATTTTGCTTATCCTTTTCAGGTTGCTGACGACGCAAAGCAAATTGACCTTCACAAAACGCTTTTCCCTTTCTATCCCATCAGTCTGTGTTGATTGAACCTCAATTTTCAATCTTTTGTCTGAAATGTTTTCTACACTTACTCTATCAGAAATGTTCTTTTCATAAACTGCCTGTTATCCATTTTTTCGAGCACTTCTACAAATAAGTCATAATTTAGGAATAATCAATGGCCAGAACAACATGATCGGTGGAAAAACAAGAAAATTAGACACTCTCGCAAAACTGTTTCAAGCAATGAGAAGTAGACTGTATGTTTACAAGAATATCGGACAATTTACTAAAGTTAGAACACCACGTAGGCTTAAAAAAATTGAGCAGATGGATTACTAAAACTCGCCACAGCAAATACAGCTTTGCACTTAGTGCTCACTTAGAAGTCAGATCTAAACCTTAACCATAAAATCATATTCCTACAAGTCTGCATAGACGTATTCTAACAAGCCACGTATTTTTATACCGTGTGAAAAGAAGCCTGCGTAAGAGAGGCCAGGGTTCCTCAAACGGGGGGCAATTCCCCACCAAGGGGGAATTTTGTATTAGCAAAGGGGGAATTTTGTATTTAGGATTTTGTTTAAAATGTAATAAAGTTTAAGCATGCATTAGTTGTTGCGTCCAGTTCTATAAGTTTATTAATTTTTTTGTGGCGTAGCACTCCCAGCTGCTCTCTAAATTGCCACCCATTTGTGGGCAGCATACAAATCGTAGCCCATATCGGCTCTGGACTTCATTCAGAATGGCGACACTCGATATGACGTCTTGCAATGTAACAATGGGCAGTTCTGCAAAACATATGTAAGGCGTATGTTTACAGATACTTTGAAAGCTTTAATGCGCAAGCTTGATAATTGGAAAAGAAAAATCAAAATGAAAATTCTTGCAACGTTTGAAGAATTATCATCATTTCTGAAAGTTGATGACGAAGAACAGATGCTTCTGGATTTGGGAAAATAATTGATTTTGCTAAATCTGGTGGCACTAGAATCAGAATTCATTCGACTTTTCGTGACATTAATGAAGATGAGCTTGGTCAGTGATTTTTGGTGGGTTTTATTGTTTTTTCTTTAAGTGGGCTTTTTTGAAAAAAAACAGGTGTTTTTTTGGTTGGGTTCAATTACATCACCAAGCCTAAAGATAATTATGGACATTGAATTGATTTTCTGAGCCAAATTTCAAAACTGTCCTATTTCAAAGTGCTTGATTGAGCTGATTTTATGAAGTATGACTAGTTTACTGTTTGTTTTTGTGCTAATGCAGTTGCACACCTGTGCTTGCAATATGTGCTTCGTTTCGAGCTTCGTCATTAACTGTCAGTTCAGGCGGATTGATCCTAACGGCTCACACAAGCCCATATCTCTTCTTTTCCCTTAGTAATTGTACATATAACAGTCACATAATAAAATACGAAAGTTTTCTTGTACTTCATGCGCATTCTCAATTCTTGTGTAGTTTACAAGTGTCAAGCTGTCAACCCTGGGTGTCCGCCAACCCAGCCGCATACTTTCTGATGTCTGATCGACTGCTATTCGACGAGACTTTCGCGCAGCTTTGTATTTTTGCAGTTGTGAACTGCGCTGACGTGGCACATAGTGTGTGGTGCTTTTTCATAACAGTATCATATAGGTATAATTTCATGGTTTATCATGATCGACTTGAAACAAATTTATTGCAGCTATTCCGGCACCCAGAAAGTTCAGAATGATTTTCTATAATTTCTGTTATTATTTTTGAGGTCGACATTGTTGATGAACAGAAGCAAACATAATTGGTAACGATGTTTTTGTTTTTTATAACTTTCTATTGCCCGCAACTCGTTTACTGTTCGCCCTGCCCTACCGCTGCTCCGGCGTTCCTGAATCTGCACGTTGTGTCAACAAACTTCGCCGAAACGTTGGATTGCAAACGTCAATATGACGTCATATTATGATGTCACATGCAGCGTATATCCAGTAACAATGACCATCATAGGCCGCTGCTCAATACTAGAATTTGGAAAGGGGTCATCCAANCAAGCAGTCGCTCCGGGCATCTCCAGACCTCTGCACGTCACTGAGCTTGGTNTACGAAATCCATTCATATTGCCAGTTGAAAAAGTACCCGATAGTTTCCAGGATGAATTTTTAAAACTCAAAATTGATACTTGCGCAGGAGATTTATTCAATGAAAAATCAATCACTAAGTTTTGACCATTGATGTGCGATTCCTATCCTAAAGTGGCAAAGAAAGCTATCCAAGGTATTCTACCGTTTGTCTCCACATATCTATGCGAATCTGGGTTCTCAACTCTCCTGCAAATGAAAACAATACAAAGAAACAGATTGGATGTAGAAAATGACATGCGTTGTGCCACGCCCGTAACCAGCTTGGGACACCAGGAGGGGCGAAGAGTTTTCCGAGAGAGACCAAATTTTTTATGTCCAACATATTTTCCAGGGGAGGTCAAAATTTTCTAGGGGGGAGAAGCCCCACTGGTTACGGGTCTGCGTTGTGACCTTTCCAATACTTTTCCACGGATCCATGAATTGCCAAAGAAAGTACAATCACAAGTATCCCGCTGACTGTTAAATTCGCATCATGAGTACAATAAATTTATTTTCTGTTTTGAATTATTCTTTTCATTTTAAAATATCATTCAGAAAAGTTAATTACTAATAATTTGGTATTAATTAAATTAGAGGCCAACAAAGAGCTTATCAATTGTGAAGAGTTTAGTTTCTCTTCTTAGTGTACTGATGTATAAGTGTTCTTTACAAACTAAATTTCTAAGGTTTTTTTATCCGTGAATAACGGTAAAAGGGGTGCGTGGGATAGAAAAGGTTGAGAACCACTGAATTAAGCTGTTCACTCGGGCACGTTGATCACAGTCTCACACTAACAATGAATTTTTCAAATTTGTGGAATTAGTGCTACGGAGTTACTAATGCTTCTTTCCACAGAGTATAAAACTATACGTGGCTTACCGTTGTCAGCAGTGTCACTGTCTCCTTGCATTACCTGCAAAGATGTGACAGAGACCAGGGTCACTTCAATAAGTTCGTTACTAAGTAGCCTATTCTTCGCAATTACTGTATAATGCGCTGACGTAACAATTAGTTGCGAACTGCTTGTCGTGATGGTGAGGGTATCAGTCTTATATCAAACAAAGCGGCGTTGTCTACTAGACTAGATCACGGAACAGTTACAGATGTAACTACTGTAAAGCTCCCATAGCAAAACTCAGTCATGCAGTACGATTCAAGTTGCTTTTGCGTGATATTTCGTTGAGAGTATATTTACTAAACGGTGTACGTTTTGATCTGCGAGAGAGTGTAGACATATCTTTCCTCAATACATATGTGAATGGACGATTTGTGCAGTGAAGATGGTCAGAGAGTCTATGACAAAAAGGATTGTGTAGTGTCACGGTAGCAAAATGATCGTTTTGTGGTACAACTTTCTGTTTGAACAAATTAACCACATACAAACAGCATCATCGCCAATTATCTTTGAAGCGTAGGCTGCCAAATCGTATTAGTTTTGGCGTTTTTGACCGGTGCTTCTGCAAGGTTTAAACGTGGGCATGTGAAATGCTACGCAGTTGTGCTAAGTGTAAAGCGGGCCTCGCAGTAGTGATTTTGCCAGGGGCCTCGCGTTCATTTAATCCGGTGCTGCTTACAGCCCGTTGCGTTATAGCACTCAGCTTCACCCATTTGCTTGGTCCCCTTTCATACCACATATTTAGTTTTTTATTTCGCGGTTTTTGGGCCTGATTTACCAACCGGATTTATTGACCCTTCCTGAACCACGTCTGTCAAACGTACGACCTCAAGACTGCTTTTCTGGTTGCACAAACCCATCTGCCGCTTTGTGTAGGATCAACGCTGCTTAGCTCGTGGATGTGGATTTGATGGCCTAACATCAGATAGATTTTGTTTCAGTGAAAGCAATTATTTGAGAACGGCCGATTTTCCAGGTTTTATTTTTGTTGTGATTCATTCTTTTAACCTGAGTTTGCTTGCATCCTCTACCCTTTCTAGCTTAAAATCACAGTAGTCTTGCCAGGGGTGGTTATTAGAACTTAGCGGTCCGAGGAAAACTCTCAGAAAGGGCACCAAAACATCGCCACTGCAAAAAAGCGTGATATACATACAAAAGCACCAAAAATGTACAAAGTGTTAAAGATGAGCTGAACACTTCTCCCCTTATTTTTACGTCATGTGGTTTTTGCAAACATGTGAACTAGGCCTACAACTACAATACTTGTAATTGGGGCTGAACTTTGCTTATATTACCCAGGAATGACTGATCGAAGGTGAAAATTATCGAATACTCGAGGGTATAACAAATACAGTAAAGCAAGGATCAGTTGAAACTTGTTATGTAACGCTACAAAAAATTGGCGCAGGGTAATGCTTTGCGCCTAATAAACAACAGACAATGCTATTTGATGCACTGCATGTGAGACAACAATGCAAATATTTAGAAGTTCTTACTGTAGGTCATACGACTTGGATCGAACTACAGCGCTCTATATATTTTGTGTTCGTCACAGTAAAGACAGAGGTCTTTTCATGCATGTTGTACTTAAACTAATGCACAGAACAAGCAGAGCTTGAACATTCTCGCTCTCAAATCAGTCGAGCTTTAAAAGGAAGCACATTGTACACAGCACCACAAATAAAAGACAAAAACATATTTATGATGTTCACAAGATCTTCCCGACTAGCGGTGTTCTGCAAATATGAAGTTAAATAGGGCGAGGCTAAACTGCATGTGATGGCAATTGTCAAAATAGCAAAAGTATTCACTTATCCAAAACCTTATTTTCAAACGTAATTTTGCGTAGAAAACCAGTCACGATTCAAAATTAGAAATTTAGCACGAAAGGAAGAAGGTATAAGATGTCTCTGCAGAAACCCAAGTTGTTGCATATTAAACGCAATGAGTAAGGAACTGCAACAAGTCAAGAAGTTCAAGCACCTTGGAGTGGCATTTAGGCGTGACTAGAAAGGCAAGACAAGGAGATCGACACGTAGATTGTTAAAGCAAACATAGCTGCGTGAGTTTCATCCATGTGGTTTCGCAAACGGAGGCTTTCGATCACCGAAAACCTGTCAGCACTTCAATAAGCCTTTTTTCCGATCCTCATCTACGACGAATCTTAAGTAATGACTGAAAAGTGCTACCTGAAGTGCAAGAGGAAGAGACGGGATTTTTGCGAAAAGTTCACGGTGCACGGTGTGACACTTAGCGACAAAGTGCGCGGTTGTGTAATTGGCAAAACCTTGAATGTTGAGCTACTTTTCATCAGAGAAATCACAGCTACGATGGTTCGGTCACTTGGCCAGAATGACCCAAGAGATATTGCTACTTGGCTCCTGTTGGTTACAACCACATGAAGCGGCCCAGAGTGNGGCCAAGCATCAGGTGGCATGATTTCATCTAACTAGCTTAGTATCGTCTTGGTGTGGAGNNAGCAGAATTATCATTAGTTGCTGAAAATCGTTAGGTGTGTCGAGACCTCCTAAGTTTGCTGCCCCGGCGACCGTCCCTAGAAGAGAAATGGGTGTGAAAATTAAGTGGAAAAAGCGAGTGGTTCACAATTAGCCCAGAATGATTTGCCATACATGTTACAACAAAGCTTATAAAAGGGCATTGCGACTTGCAAAGCATAAGTTTTCACAAACATTCAGTGAGAAATTACAAATGCACATATTTCGGCACAGACTAGGAAAACTTTTCGAAAGTTTTTTTCTTTTGATTTGAACTTGTCAAAGCCAGTACCTTGCCTGAGTTTAATTGCTTTATCGGCAAACCTTAAGAATTTCGAAATTTCTTACATTTATTTCATCCCATTAAGAAATTTGAAACCATACCTTTTGCTCCACAGAAGACAACCGCATGCCCTCCTCAATGCCACGTGCGCACTGAAACCCAAATCAGGGCTTTCAATTTCTGTAAATCAATAAGAAATGAAGTGGCGTCTTCGCGGTGAGCTTCCTCCTTGATGTATTTCACTACAAATGGCGAAACTTTACTTTAGGGTTTTGCAATTCCTGTTGGAACCCCTGAGATGCGGTGAAAATGTTGCGTGCCATGCAATTGTTGACGTAAAATTTTTCAAACAAAGCACCACTTTTTCACATAACTCGTTTGGATGATAATGTTGGAGTTTTCTGCTGAATGGAAGAAACTATCTTGTTTGCTGTCGCTCTCATCGTCGCTGTTTTCGCTATTTTCTGCATCTGAAACAGCATGGCCGTCATCTGTGTTCTCCAAGCACAGTCTTCAATTTTGGAGCAATTTTCATCCATTTTCCAGGGCAAAGTCTCATCTCCAGTGTCTTCAGAAACAAGGTCTCGGCCAACATCGAGTATTGTAAGACAAATGATTCTCAACGTAGCTTTTTGACTAAGAAGTGCCAAAATACCTTTGTTGCGACTATAACAACTTCACGCAAAACGATTAGTCAACCGGTGGCTCTCTTGTATAAAGGTAAGTCAAAAGCCCAATGCACACTTTGTGTCGAAAACGACGCCTGATTCNAGAAGTTTGCGTTTCGAAAGGTGTTGGTGGTATGTTTTATTGTTCCAACTTCCATTCTAAGTTTAAAGTTGTGTTATGATCTAAACCTGTCGAAATTGTCACGTTTTTAGTTTGAGAGGTATTAATTTGCTTTGAGACCAGCGAGCGACTTTCGAACAACATATCCAATTAGTAAAATCAGGTTTGGAACCTACAATAAATTATAAGAAAAGTCAAATATTTTCGCTGATTTATTTGCTGTAATCATAAAAGTCTTTTGCCACATTCTGTATCTGCAAATTAATTGAAATCTTTGTTTTTTTATGCCGAAATCAACACAACCGTAAATTTAGTGGTAAGTGACAAAGATCACTTGTTGCGGCAAGTAACACTGTAGAGTTACAGCAGGCAAATCGTTAACGCGCTCCTCTTCACGAAAACAAAAATACAAACGTTAAAGAACACCGGCAGACGACGCGCTCAAATACACAAGACTCGCTTAACTGCTTTTCAGCTCTTCAGCGCACTAATACGCGAGCTTCCAGGACGTTAAATTGCGCGAAACAGCGCACCAATGCTGTCGCCGCCAATCAACTACGATACACAAATGGACACTTCAACAAAGTGCCTCTCACGAAAGTCAAAACATATGGTCAATGCAAATATGCAATTGCAGGAGCCAAACAAACCAGCAATGGAGCGGTTAAGAAATTTTTTTTGCTCTCTCCCGCTGTCCTCTCAAAATGTAACTGCTGCCCTGATTTTCCGCAGCGTGACCAAAAGCAAAATCAGCCCAAACTCGGTCACTTCGAGCACATATGAGTAATCATTGAACCAACGCTCTGGCCATTTCTTCGCGCCAATTTAGGAACAGATTGCCTAAAATGGTAAACATGGACTAAATATAATAACTGCGTTTATTTCGCAGTTTTACCATGTGCATTCCTTTTCAGTATACGCTCTAAAGTCGCATGCTAATATATTCACTGTTTATCGAAAGGAATCATTTCCCAGCAAAGAATCGGACGCTAAGTTCTTACAGAATATTTATTTCGCCTACTAAATAGGCATCACCAGCTCTTATTCAAATATAAACACGAAATGCTAATATTTTTCTTTCCAAAACTTTTCCCAAGTTGATCTCTTTCATAACTTGAACGTGATCAAAATCGAGACTTATTACAAGGCAAGCAAGAAGTCTGGTTTCAATATAACTTACTTTAAACTGGCAAACCATCAATAGCAACACGTTTTAGGGACGATATGCGATAATAAGAATAGATGACTGTTAGCCATTCAATGATACCAAGCATAAAATCTTGAAAGAACTGTCTGTGCAATATTGTTTACCCCAAGGAAAGGCAATTTCATGTTACTTTTACAGCACTTGCATTTGGACTTCTTAAACACAACTGAACACTTGGCAATGCCGCAATGCTACGATCACAAAAGAAGATCTTTCTATCCCTAATTAACTATTATTCTGTCAATACCGCAACTCCTCCAAGCTTTTCGAATCAAAGCACACTGAATGATGAATCGGAGTGTGTTTAACCAGTGTTGACAAATGGATGTTAGAGTACTGAGATTTTCTTTGAGGCTGAAGCGAGTTTTCATCACGTTAACAACTTTGCCCATTGAAAGCCACTGGGCAAGCAAAAAACAATATTTCCATATGTTCTTTTATTTAATTTTTTGGCAGAAGCTTGAAGAATATTCTCGCAGCTCAAACAATATTTACTTCTCAGTTGAAAAAAAACATGATCAAGCATTTGTATGCACTCTTGCGCTCGCACAACATCACAGAGGGATTTAAAACTATTGGGCGAACAACTATTGTTCAACGCAGTGGCGTTTTGCTTTTGACTAGCCTGAGCCCTGTGTTTCCTGTTGAAGTCGCTTTTTTTAATGTAATCTCTTGATGCAAGGCAAAGAATTAAAACGTGCGTGAGTACCGGATTTGTAAAAAAAGAAATAGAGTTAAGAGAAAATTTCGGAATAATTCAATAAGGCGAGTTTTGTTTGTTCCGCGACCAACCTATTGATCAACCACCAAGCCGTGATCTACTTTAGCGGAAAAGCTGAGTAATGAACAGGACAGCAGTTTTCAAAGCAAATTTATATATGTCAACTTGTATTGCAATCAGCACATGTCTTGAACATCCGATGATACAGTATGCATTAATATTTTAGCATTCGTAGTGCCAGTCAGTTAATGAAACGGTGAGATGGTAAGCAATATTGAGCATACACAAACCCTTTATTTCTAGTCCCGCGACGAAGGTTTGTCTAGATCTAGGTCCTCAATCAGCTGTCTGCTTTTTTATTTAAATACAAGTTTGTATGTTCACCCCAGTTAGTCGTTCAGCTGCAAAAGTTGGGGCCTTAACAAAAGTACGTTTTGTAGCACACGTACTTGGTTTAAAACATGGAATCTGTTGTCTTCTCTCAGTATCAGATCTCTACATTATCGTAAATCCGCCGCTGCACATTAGATGTACACAATATGTACCTGGTGAAAAATAAATGACATCCAAGTTAATAGCATCAGTCCCTCAATAAGCAACTTCCCTTTGAAGTGAAGTATTGCTGGGTGTTTGTTTATTTTTTTGTCCGAAACGTATTGTTAACCTTTGGAGCCGGGACGTGACACTCTACTGATACGAACCTTATTTTTCATAACTCACGAGCCAGAACAGCTACATCAAAATCTTATACATTATTGGAAAGGGTAAGACTTTGCGCATTTGGTGATGTACGTTTCGCACATGTGTGGTGTCATTGTGACCACTTCCGGTGAAAAGTACAAGTATATAAGTATGACCTCATTATGGGGTAACTCTAACTTCAAACTGTCGACTATGTTGTCCTCCAATGTCTAATCCATCGATCTCCCCATGGACTGCAAGGCCTGACGGTTCTGGACAACGACACACTCGAATGGCTGCTTAACACCCGCCCCGAGATCTAGGGCGGCCAAGCAGAGGTTAGAACAACTGGCTCAAAAGAGGAAGATGGGATAACTCGAAAATTAAAAGATATATATGTTTTGTTTTTATCAGAAAGTGCATCAAAACCTGCGCGCAAAAATGTCTTCATTGGCTCTCTGCCACAAATGTTTCGTGAGTTCTGACCAATAAGGTGAGCTGGTGACGTCACTAACTCACCTTTAGAAACAGTTTAGAGGCTCTCTCGTTCCCAAAGATATTTAAATGTGACATCACACATGACACAGAAATACACCTGGAAACCGCATCTTAAATAAGCGTTCAATATTCAAAATGCATGTGAATCATTTGCCAGACTATTTCTAGAGAATAGTTTTAAGTGTGCATATCGTCCACATTACGCAAGAGTTTAAAAAAGCGAGTTTGGATGAACTGTCTCGCTTTTAAATTGACAGTACAATAAGCAATATATGCCCTATATTAATCTAGCAACAGTTTGCTTGTTGCCATGCGCGGGTTGAATGTTTTGAAAAGAAAAGGGTTATTGTTTACCTTCATCTCCCGGTTGGGCGCCTTCGTCTGAAAATCATCTGCATAAAATCAGAATTTCGCCTGCACAACTTTCAGATAAAAAACCAGAACTGTGAGAGACAGAGCTTGACGAGAATGAAGCCCCAGACAAACGTCTTGTTTAATGAGGTGTTCGGAAAGGCGCAAACCTGTTAAAAGTTCGAGGTTCATAAACCACAACATTTTTGTATTGGTGGTCCAATTGCGATATCTTGATATACAACATTCTGTAAAAAATTTTTCAGAGACGTTGAGTGCTTAGAATAAGCCAAAATATATCGACACCCTCTGGATATCAATAGCCAGCATCCTTTGTAAATATTTGTGCAATAACGTTATGTTGGCTCTCGCCTTTAGATTTAAACATCTGGCTAAGAAAAATTGTCAGCAAATGCACCCTGCTAAAATAAAATCCGTTGTTGCATACACTTACTATTATTACCGCACTGTTACAACTTTTGCTTGGCAATGCTTTGAAAAAAATTCTACTACGTCTTTTAATCTGGTCATTTCCACGCTATTGCTGAAGATGCTTACGTAGGACGAAGACGCAAACTTCGGTAAAGAGGGAACGTGCTTTAAATGGATGGATAAAACGCTTCTGGCAGCATAGGCGTCGGTTTATGGTAGCGGATAGCAGCCATCCGCTATTGCAAAGGTTTTGTGAAAGCAGAAATAACGAGCAAATTTTGAGGACAAATCTCGGACCAAAAGTCAGATCTTAAGGAATCAGCAATAAACGCTACTTGACTGAGTAAAACGATGATCTAACACTATCTACTTGTAGTTTTCAATAAAAATGCGGTATACGAAATGTAGTTTTCGGAAAAGCAAAGTTTGTTTGAGGTTTCACCATAATTTTGTGCACATTATGTGCTAAGAACCCAGACAACCAAATTGCAATAATCTCTATGATTTTCCTATGTTGATTTAAAATATGAGGAACCTTTGCTGTAACTGCTGAGCCGTTTTGGACAAAATAAAGATTCAACACAGACTTGAAAAAAGCTGTTAGAAAGGGAACAAATGGCTTTATTTCGCTGCTGTCCGTAACAGTATCAAGTATGAATTGAGTTTCGTTCACAGGCATTGGGCGTTAACACTTGTACTGTTACCCACTGGCTGCGCATCAATCACCTATTTTTGTGATTGAAAGCTGAATACTTTGCCACACTGAGCTATGGCAGCCCCTAATAAAAACGCTTTGCCTTCGCTAGATCAAAGCATATTTGTGACAAACATTGCTCAAATTATTCAAATGCAGAAATTGTTAAAATGCAGAAGAACATTCGTGGATAAATAAAACACAGAAATGATATTTTCCGAAGTTTTTATTTTAGCGCAACACAGGCCGAAAATGACCATATTATCACCGGTCCTTCTTCTGTTCCAGGTGTACGTCGAAACTGCCAGCGGTTCGAACGAAATCTTATCACCGGAAACGCGAAAGTGAAAGTTTGAATGCACGAACAGACGTAACCGATACCGACAGAAAGCACAACGCACCATAACTAAACGATCGAATTATAACAAAGACATTTTAAGTAATTTCCAATGGCTCATCTTTATGCTGAGGCTGCTAAGCAAAGACATTTGCGCAGTATCTTGCTTCATAATGGAGTTTGGATAATTTCTTGCTGCATTTTGCATAGACCGCATTTGACAACAAAAGCTATCAAAACTATCAACGTGAGCTTCCAACGACCATAGTTTGCACTTTCAACGGAACAACCTGCTTTGAAATGAAAAAGCTAAAAACCTGTCTTTAGCCCTATATTTGTTAACTTGCCATAGGACAAGTAGCGTACTGTATCAAATATAACAACCTAAGGAAAGGAACTTTATTCTGGATAAATTTTCATAAACTTCAGTACTTTGCAGCATTTGCGTTTGCTTGCCATCAGTCAAAAAACACTAAGTTTGAATCAATGTCCGGTTCTGAGCATAAAGCATAAATCTCCACCAATGACCGGACAGCACAGGTTGGTCAGAGCATTGGCTCCACTTGTGTCATTGTTGCTTCACTTTTTGTCGAAAACTACTGCAGCGCAGCAATCCATTTCTATACCTAGGATTGTATTTAAAAACACTAAGTGCATAACTAGGAGAAATCGTGCAATACGGTCATGGATTATTTACTTAAAAAGGCTTAAATTCAATAAAGGCTACATCAAAGTAATTAACGAGCAAGCAAAAAATTTGTTTTTAGTATGTGCCTTACGCTTACCGTTGTTTGCTCAGAAAAATTAGCTAGCGCGCAAAAGGTGCACTGCTGCACATTTAGTGCGAAATGCTTTTTGACAACCGTCCGCCGAAGAAATCTGTGCCGCCAGCAGAAGCCAACATCACCGCTGTGTTACACAATATCCATTTAAAAAGAACTATTCCCGATGACGCATAAGAAGTCTTCGCTTGTATTCAGAGACGCACGCAGGGGGGAGCTGAGGGGGCTGGAGCCTCCCCTTAACGCAAATCGCCTAAACACAAATTTGTTGCTGAGGTTTGTTAAAACACAAAACAATTCCGCACATGCATACATAGCTATATAAAGATTTCGATTATAACTACTGGTGGAGTGATCTGTTACCTTGTTACGTACACTATTGAAGTGTAACACCTGTTCGGTCCCTATAGGACGGCTCAGGTGTGTCTTTGGTTCCAGCGGTTAACTCGGCTAAATGGGTTCTCATCGCTGCAACGAGGACCATTCTAAAGGAAACTACGTCCGGTTAATAGCCCTTATTGTTTAACTACTTGCCGGCTACCTACAGCTAACTTACACAACACATTTCACACTTTAGCACAAATATAGAATTTTTAATATAGTTTATTTTTTTCGTGACAATAGCCATTCAGATAAGACCAATTAGTACTCACCACAATGTGACATGTCATGTTGTTCAAGCACTTCTCGACATAATACAACGCTCACTGAATATATGACTTGATTCTATCTTTTAAGTAATGCGATAGGAGATCAGCAATTTATAAAATTGGTTCCCCAGCCAAGCATTTTATTTAACTGAATAAACTTTTATTTTTATGTCTCAATAAATTTCATACCAAAGACATGAATACTAATTCTGTTCCCAGTATAATAACTGATGCTAACTTGCTCACGTTTTACTGCTACTGATTTACGTCTCGAGTTGGGCGGCAAATGTTAGCGTTCATACGGAAACTTGTCATTAATCAGAGCCTCAAGAGATGACACTTTCAGTAAAGAAAACAAGCTTCGATTAATAGGCAGACGATTCGTAGATGAATCAAGATATTTTATAATGACCACTGCCAAGCTAAGTTTAACTCAAGCGGATCGCAAAGGGATGCAATCGACATGCCGAGCAGGATACAGGCAGACCTTCACAGGTATGCGTGTTTTATGAAGATAAGTGTGACTCTAGCCCAAGTGTGGAAATGTCCACTGCGGTACAAAGAGGGAACATTGTTCACCAAAAGGGAGCTTGGCTCCCCCCTTTGACGGGAGCTTGGCTCACCCCCACCCCTTTGACGAGCTTGGCTCATCTCGCTTTTTTCCCGAGGTGGTACGCGGCTGAAGCTTGAAATCTGCAACGGCTGAAGAAAGTAAACCTACTGATCTGGGCTTTCATGGCAAACACAAGAAGGTGATATTCATTCCAAGTCCGAACACTTTTGCCGCTCAACGTTCTAAGAAACTTAGTGTGCCATTCAGAATACAATGTTGGTCACACTTTTACTTTGCCATATATATTGCTCGAAGCTCAATTTAGTAGATCTCATTCTCAAGACTAATGCTTTCCTAGAATACTCTGACAGCATTTATATTGAACAAGTCACTTTTCTGTAAATCAGTTTGCCAGGGATTCAACCTGACAAGTCGACTTTACAGACTGTCCTGACTGGGAGTCGCTCAGCCCGAACCTTTATCCACGAGTCGGCCAGTCCTTGACTTACCTGCTAGGTCGTACTAGCAGACCGGTCCGCCAGAGATTCACCTATACAGTCCAAACTTTACAGCTTGGACTGTTAAGGCTCTTCCCGGACAAGCCATTTTTTCCTGACCACTACTGATAAGAACAAAGCATATATCGTAGTGGCTTAACCATAAGACGCTAAGCGCCACCGGCGGAACCAGTTTTTCCTGACCATTACTGATAAGGACAAAGCATGTATCGTAATGTCTTAACCAGAAGACGCTAAGCGCCAGCGGCTAATATCTTAAATGATTTCTTTGTATCTGTTGGAAAAAACATGGCCAGCAAAATAATTCCTCCCCAAAGCAAGAAACTCACATTGCAAAAATTAGCTGCCAGTCCTCATTCTTTTTACATGAAACATCAGCTGAAGAAATCATGCACATCACAGACACACTCACAGAGAAAAAGGGTACTCGTCAAAATGACATCCCCGTAAAATCTTAAAATTATGCAGTGAAGTATTATCTCCATACTTGGCAAAAATCTTTAACAATTGCATAAACCGAGGTATATACCCACAGAACTTTAAGTGTGCCCAAGTTACTCCTATACATAAAAGTGGGCCGGAAAACGTGTGCACCAACTATCGTCTTATATCAGTGCTGTCACCCTTAAACAAGATATTTGAAAAACTCCTGTATGATAGGTTATATCACTATGTGGAATGCAAAAACATGCTATCAAAACATCAGTATGGTTTCAGAATCAAAGTATCAACAGAATTTGCAATTTATGA
>JGI24158J21664_10006152_pt1 | contig 15781 bp, 8 predicted proteins | sample Ectturendosymbi3_FD_21664 | JGI IMG/M metagenome (IMG submission 21664)
TAAGTTAGTAAAAATATTTGACTAATTAGATAATTAATTAATTTGTTTATTTTAGATCATAACTTTTGAACCAGAAACGTTAGAAAGTTGATCAAAGACTCAAAAGACTTGGACTCGAGCCTAGTTTCCAATGAAAACTTTAGCGAAACACTTTATCCTAGCGGTTGGGCCCTAGACCAGGCAACATGAGCCGAAATGACCCCAAAACTACTTCACTTATGATGCCAGTCACAAAAAATCCACACCCCCAACCAAAAAATTTTGCTAGTGCAATCTACTAGACTGGCCGATCCGTTTGAGCCCTTGAACAGAGCTCTAGCACAATTGGCAGAGGAGCTAGGGCGTCGGTAAGGCAACCGAAAACTGCTGATTTTTAGGCCGAAATCGAAGTACAAATACATCGTACGCCGGCTCTCAAAGTGTTAATGAAAACTCGGTAACTTCATTTCAGCTATTGAAGAATAACGACCATCATGGATTAATACCCCAGGCAATGATAAAACTGTCAAGCGTTGAGCAGTCTGCAGTTAAAAAAATGGTTAGAGACCACTGATCTAGAAATTGTATAAGTAGCAAAGTTTAGCTTAACGTTGATTCAGGTCAGAATCATAATTGAGTATCCTTAAAACATTTAATGATGTTTGCAAGGGGCTTATAACAACCATACTGATTCATAACTTTCAAATTTTTCTACTTTGAAACTTTGATATAGTCTTGTAAAACTATATCAGCACGTAACTGCACCTGTGCAAGATATTTAATACTAATAATTAGCATTTATTTCTGCTTAATAATTTTACTTTTTAGATTACTTAAATATACATCTGTGATATTTGAATTGTATCAACATATTTATTAAAATAAACCTGGCAAATCATTGAAACATGATGTGCTTTGCTGTGGTGGTGATGTTAAAAGTTGTAGGGGAAGCAAACATTTTCACCCATCAACTCAAATTTCTTGTCTTTTCAGGTCGTTGCATTTGGGATAGTTAGAGCATATTTAATTTTAAAGCGCCAAACTTGCTTGAATATTTTTTTGTGGAAAAAGCTTGAATTTTCTGAGGCCTACAATAATTTGATCTAGAACAGTACAGTCTCTCTTAAAAAGCCTGTTTAGAACCAATAAATTACAGATAACACATAGGGCGAATGAGATGAGGGTTTATTTGTTTTGTGATGCATTGCTTGCCAAGGTCAGAATAATGTGGTTGGTAATGTTGCTGATCTGTGTGAAAATTTGATCTGTCATAACTAAGAAATTGTGTGAAAGTGGTTAAGATGACAGATTTATCACATATGTCACAGTAGCTCCTTTGCTAAGCTCCATTTTCAGAAGTACATATATATTGCTTTAAGTAAGATTTATGTTTTACTACCTTTGAGCTGTTTTGTTTTAGGATGAGCTTGATCTGCCAGCCCCGCACCGGCAAGCTATGTTTAATCTCACCCCTGAAAAACAATGGCAAATTTATTGCACCAAAAAAAAGGTATGTTGATGTCTGCATTGCATGTTATGTTACTGCCTTGTGCTGTAGCTGACTAGAGCATTATCTGTGTTAATTGTGAATGTTGATTACTTCAGCTACTTCAAATCAAAAACTCAGTATTTAACGCCAATAGTTTTTTGTTTGAATTTTTAACTTCATGAATATGGGATTTACATTCTGCAGTGAAATGGTTTCCAACTAGAGATAGACCGATATATCAGCCTGGCAGATATTTGGGTTTTGCCGATCTATCGGCCAAATCGGTAGATATTATCAGCATCAGTAGGTATTGACAAAACGCTGTTATGTTCCTCACGTATGCAGACAACTTGCGCAAGAAAGCACAACGAACCAAGTCAAGACAGTTGTCTTGCAGTGATGCTAGCAGGTGCGTTTTCATAAACAAGCAGATGAGATGAACCATGGAGCACGCATTGGCTGTTGCAGCAGAAACAAAAGCATCACCATTAATTAAAAATCATAGCAAAATATTGAAATTGCTGCAATTTGAAAAATTTCACCTCATTAATCCTGATTTTTGAAGTTTTTTTAAAAAAAGGTAAGGCATAGAATACATCATATTTTTGATAATGAAGCAGAAAACAAGATCTACAAATTTTGGAAATATCGGCTATCGGTCCATGAATGACCGATATATCGGTATCGGCCCCAAAAAAGCCATATCGATAGATCTCTGTTTCCAACCTTTTCCCACTTACTGGTATGAATCCATAGTGACATTACTTNTTTTCTTGCAAACTCCAAGTGCTCATTAAAGAAAATGCAATGTATCAAAAANTTAACTGAATAGCAAAAATCTAATTATAAATTGAGATACACACACTGGAATCATTTAGCAGTGTGATTGTTACCTTAACGATTCAAACAAATGTTGTGGATCATGGTTACCATGCAGAGGAGACTTACAATTTTCGACCTCAGATTGGTAACCACTGCTCTAGTGAGTAATGATTGAACTTTCTAATGTTGTGGGTAACATCTTTGCAGGAACAAGAGGCACCAAACAAACTTGCAACAAGCTGGCCAGATTATTATATAGATCGCCTCAACTCTATGAGTACAGTAAGTATGCATCTCAAGCATTCGACTGATGTGAAGCAAAATTGTACATGTTTTCAGATTTGTGCTTTTTGTGAAGCCACAGAAGAGCATCACAGCTTGCTTTCATGAGCAAATGTTGCTGATATATATCAGCAGCAGAATTTGCCAATACAATACATCTCCATCATTATGTTGGCTGAATTATATTGACCCATTGATGTATCGAGCTCTAATGCTGTCTTTTTACAATCAACAAAAAGGTGTCTGTGTAGCAAAACATCACATGCTCTTTTGTCATAAGCTTACGCTTGGTGACATTCAGACAAAGAGATCGTGAAGCATTCCATGATGTTGATAACTGCTCCTTGTAAGGTGCAATTTTATTGTGATGAAATAGTCATGTTTGAATTGTTCATCTTCAATAATTCTAATTGCTTATTGTCAAGAACAAGGTGGTACTGTATGTATGGGAAAGGCTGTATTCTGGTTCAGTTTGTATGCTTTCTTAAACAATCACATCTTGTTGATACAAAAACGAAGCTTTACATTATGCAGCAGTAGGCAGTTAATTGTTTTCTATCAAATTTTTATTCACTCCATTTACCTGTGAAATTTTGCTGAAGTGGCTGTCAACATTACATTTTTGTGAATAGTTCCAAAGCTGTGACATGCTCTATGTAAGTACACGAAGTTGCGATTAATTATGATTGTATTTGACTTATTGTTGTATTGGTATGGAAGAGTTGCTTTCAATTTGGCATTGAACATGCTTTCCTTGGAAGTCCATACCACTAGTTTATACACCAGGCTTAAAATATCAAGACAAAGCTCTTCTAGCATACTAAAGAGCAGCACTTTTTATTTCAGTGGACATTTTAGAAGCATATAGGCACGTGTTGTCATCAGGACAAAATTCTCCTATTTAAGCAGGTTATGATGAAATTATTTTTAAAATGCGAATCGTGCCTGACGTTTAATACACATGTTTTTTCCATGTATAGTTTATGGGTTTGGTTGGCAATTTTTTATGCATTGCCCTGTTTGGTTGTGAATTACCAGATTCATCAACCAACTCTGTGGCGAAGCTTCTACCAGTATCTGGCATGCAGTGCTGTCCTTTGATGACGACCCTGTGCTCCGTTGTTGCCTTATACTTGTACAGAATTAATCCAAGNTTGCATTTAATCAAAGTTTAAAACATAAGTTTGCGCATAAAATAGGAAACTCCGTTGTTTTTAACCTGTGCAGTTAGGTTCGTTACTTTTTTTGACAACAGGTTGTTTCGACTGCTTGAAGCTCGGCACCTTAACAAGCTGATGTATCTGCGTTGCTATTGCTGGCAGGATCATTGGGTATCATTTACACGCTTGCTGTGACTTTGTTCTCTTCACAGCTATTACTGGTCACATATCTGTTTTTATCGACGCCAGCAGCATCCAGTGTTTAGCTTTGTTCAACTCTAAACAAAAAAGATCAAAAACGCACCTTGTAAATTGAATTATTGTTACAAAATACAGTAGCGATCCTCACATAAGCGTTGGACGTATCAGGTTTCATCCTCTGTTGGAGCTTGATTTCCCTGAAAGGTTTATTCTTCCTAATGTAACCACAGACACATTGTGTTATGGGAAGTGTTATGGCATCACTTTTATCTGGCGCCCTGTAAATTATGAATATGAAGCTCGGTGCGTTGGATTTGATGTCAGAGCTATTGCTGATCTCACCTTAGTTTGTTTCCTGTGTAAGCATGGCAACATTGTCCGTTAGCTGCGACAAAAGATATCAAGCCTTTTTGAAATTGTTCAAATCGCGTTTGCTTAGTAATTGCTTTCTGCAAGGCTCCGCCGTGCAGNTTCCATGAATCTGCAAGATTGCTGGGTTGACAAACAGGACGCTGTATGTGTTGGTGATAAAATGGACTTCTTGTGATGTACGAGTACGGTACTCAGACTGGCATGCTTTCAACGCGCAGGTATGAAAACTCAAAACTTTTCAAATGTTCACTTTCGTGCGTTGCTGCGCCATGCAATACTCATACGTCCACCCGGTGTTGGGTAATGTTTTTTGAGATGACTGTGCAACAGCGCACAGACCCATCCTGGCATCAATAACAGACAGACGTATGTGGCGTGGGTTTTTGCTACAGAAGATGCGCGCATTCGCTGTCTTCACTCGTACATTTGAGAACTCTTCAGAACACTTCAAACGTTTTCGCCTGTAGTTCTTCGGTTTCACATTTGTGACGGTGCGTGCGATGTCGAATTCGAAATTCGGTTATGAAATCGCGGGGACGAGCGTTTCTATATTTCGCCCTTGCCGTGAAGATCACAGGACATTTGCAATCTCGACCTGAATGCTACGTAGCAAAGTAAAAAGGCTTCTTTGAACTCTATGTGACGTTGTCATTTGTCCGCTTGTTTTACGCGAATGACTTCCAGCTGTTCTGCGCAAGTCCTAACGAATGGCTTGGGTTTGTATTTCCTTGATTCATTTTTGTTTCGTGGAAGAAATTTTGCATAGACAGTGGTTTCCCGACTTTCCCCGCTCCCAGTCGCCCCCTGTCAATACGAATTCGATTACAGTTGCTAAATGACCTCGATCAATGCGAGTTACTCAGGAAATTCCTGACTTTTCTGGCACTGTTAACATTGCTAACGACCTGATTTTCTTGTTTACAGTGAGGAAGCTACTCTTTTTGTAAAGGCTAGTTATCAGGTATAGCGGGTCACCTGAGTGTGCTTCTGTCATTGCATCAATCTTTCCACAGTGATTGTCCAAACGTTTGCTTGATATCATTGTTGAATCCCAACAAGACAGGGTTGCTCACAGCACTGCTCAAAAAAAGACAAAATGCTGGTGTCATGTTATTCTTGCCGTAATGTTCTTGTGTCGCCCCGCGAAACACCTTACTCGGCTGTAATTCGAGGTAACAAATTGTCTCAACTTCACATTTTCAACTAGACTAACTGAAAGCTCCCTCAGCTACATTGGTTTTTGTTTGCTAAACAGATCTGTCGTTCCACGTGATGTCTTGCGCTCTGTCGCAGAAAATGCCAAAAACAAGAAACATTTTCTAGTGTTCAGACATTAGCTTACAAACTATTACCGTTTCTGAAATTTTTAGGCTCACGGTTGTCTGCGTGGGTATGAAAGAGCGGCACCCACAGGGTCGTTTGTCACTCAGTCGCGATTTTTTGCTCCGTGCAAACGCCTGTTTCGCTTCAGTCGCTTGTCACTCCTTCGTGTTTGTACATAGAAGCTTCTCTCCCTGTGGTTGTTTCGTAATGACGTAAATGATCACGTGAGCTGGTTTAGTAAACATGGCTGGAGTAGGTCACTTTAACCGCCAATGATGCAAAAACATCTCTCGGTAGCTAAACATACTATATTCAAGTAACTAGTCTCCGCCAAGGCGACTTTGTTGAATCCATTCGCAATTTTTTTGAATAGGAAAGCGATTTCACGTAACACTACACATCCCCAGTCCTAAAATCTCATTCACATCTATTTGAATAGATTCTATTGGAATAAGATTTTAGTAACTGAGGATGCGTCGTGCCATTGGTTTTCTTAAAAATCTTGCGAAAGGATTGAACTCAGTCATTTTGGTGGAGACGAGTTACTTGAATGCAGATATGCGCGGTTTTGAATCATCGCAAACCGGAGAAAGCAGAGACCAGTTGGCTGCTGATTGCTGGAAAGCTTGCAGCAAACCTAGAACTTTTAAACGTCGCTAAACATACTACTTAAGTTTTCGCTACAACTGCGAATACTTTCGATTGCGGTGAGGTTTGTGGTGACGAGCGGTCAATTTCAAGCTATGTTTCGATTTTTTGTCCACATGTATGCGTTTCTTGGACGTTCTTGAAGCTTTTTGCCACGTTTGGTTGGCGCTTGGCTGTCGCTTTTTTGTTGTAGCAACTCGTGTTGTTGAGAAGGTCTAGTAGAAACTTGTACAGTATCCGTGAATCTCGGCGTTATAATTGCAAAGCCCTGAGGCCTGTGTATTACGCTGTGTTTAGAGATCTAGAAAATAGGTTTTAATCTGTACTATGTAGTTGAAGTCTTAAAAAACGAATCACCCACTATTTTCTGATATCGATGACGTTGTGAATTTCCAGACGATCATAGCTCTCGCCTTTGTGGTGTCAACAGTGGCGCGCCAAGAAGAACCACAACCCCGGCTGCTGATGTTTTCTCCAACAGCCAACAAAACCTTTGCGGTAATAGGGGAGCCCCACTAACATCACGTTGAACACTAAGTTACTCATTGTTAACGTACTGTACAGTCTGCACAGTGTCAACAGTCGAAAATACTTCATATCGCGTGCACTTAAAGACTCATAAATTCACTCTTATGCCTTTACGTATCATTGAACAAAGGTCTCTTTTAAAAACAAAGAGCACCGAGGAAGCGCTATATCCTTTGAGGTCAAATTTACGATTGACCTCAAGCAGGCCGGGGGCAACCAAAGGTCCGGATGCGGCCTGCGGGTCGTAAAACAGCACAAATCTGGTCTACCCACAAATGATACACCAGAGACGAAGCGCGAACTTTGTGCCGCCGTTATATTTCTCATATCCGACGGTCGCTGATACCCGGCATGTGTTTCTCGATGATGCATCTGTGATGTGCAGAGGAGGACCTCTCGGTGATGCATTTGTGATATGCAGGAGTTAGGCATAACTTCCTTATTCCGCACTTATCGAGCGGTTCTGTTGTTGAAATCCATCACTAAACGACCTTACCAATCTTCACCTTTGAAGCGATGCTCGTTCTTTCAAGGACTAGAATCAGTTAATCACTTTCGTCCGTTGCGCGCCTTTTGTAATTGATTTTCTGGTTGCTTCGGAGCGCTTTGTCAATGAAACGAGTCTCAGTTCTCAAACTCGCTTCTCTTTTGTTTCACCTCTGGCAGCGGCTCCTTCGTCTGCCAGAGAAAAGTAAATAGCTGTCGGATCTCCAGTGCCGTTTGTGGTGTTAATTTCTGACCGAAGCTTGGTTGTTGATCTTGGCGGCTGGGTGGTGTGTGCCTTGTCTGGTCGTCGCCTGCGACAGGCGACACGTGGCCAGGGCTGTTTCACGATACGACATAATTTTGACCAGACCTTACCCGGAAAAAACGCGGCCAAGTTAATGTATTGCTTTCCGCGATCTTGCTCACAAACTCCGCGAATAGATTATCGTGCTCTGCTGTACATCATTCCTAACTGACAAGCTTGTGAATTGATGTGTCGGTTCCAGTATTTGGTAGTAAAAGATACCGTTTTCATCTGTTCTTTAAAGTAAGAAGCGTTTGTTGTAAACGCGGCTTCCTTTCCTTGCTTGTGATATGTGTCGTTGATTAAATGCGTTAAGGGCTGAGGTTGCTGGCGTTTGTTCTGAAAGCCCATCCAACATTCTTGAGTTCGAGAGTAATTGCGATGTTTGAAGCGAAACGTTTTTCATCGCCTCTTTCTGTTTGAAACTGCGATGTAGATTCACCTTACGCAAATGAAAACCATTGTTAGTAGTTCGCTGGCAAGTGTATGTATTAAAAATCCACGCTGTTACTAGAAACTTGACAAACTTTAACACACTGCAGGTTTGGGGTTGTTTTGTTGTTTTTTGTGTGTTAAAGTTTAAATATGCTCCAAAAAGACTTCAGTCGATTACGGTAGCTCGAATTTATTTTCGTTTCTAGCATCATCTTCCAGAACCACATCATAATTTATTGCTTGTGTTCGAGTACGTGATACGCGGGACAGTATCGGAAAGTTACTTTGCTTGCGCGTCTGGTCTGAATGATGAGGCTATTGTCCTGATCGTGATGAAATTAACCTCCGTGGTAACATCGATGATTCACGGCAGGGTCATGAAAACCAGAAGCGCCACGCCATTGGCAAAACATGTTGCATGACGGTTGTCAGGAAACTTAACCGCAGCGTTTCAAGTTGACACTGAAAATCTACCCGGCCTTCATCGGAAACGCAAAAGCTCCATCCGACTTTAAGCGATAACTGTTGTGTGTGACGTAACAACTCTCCAGAACGTGAAAACTGCATGCCGCGCCAGCCTAGCTGCGCTTGCCGAAATGGCGAAATTGGCCGCCGTGGAAAAAGCGTTTTCGAAATTCCAGCGAGCCAGTAATTTGTGACGTAAATTTTCTGTATGACGTGCAACAATGATAATGTGCTCATGGTGTTTCAGGTGACACAGTTCAAAGGCGATAGTTGCAGCGTTGTTTTCGTCGCAAAAACAAATTTGTCGAAATCGTCTTCCAGCGTCGTTTTATTTAAAGGCAACTACCTAAAAACCGCAAGGGTAATGATACTGGGTGGACCAACGCCTGGAAATTCCTTGCTGTTTTCCTCAGTGCAGGCTATAGCTCACCGCTGCCGGTTTTTGCGATTTTGTTACAAAAGTAGATGTCTTACTACCTTAGCGTAGCGTAGGAATAATCTCGTGAAATCCTAGGTTCGTCCCGGTGGCTAGTTTCCTTATTTATCCTTACATATAAGGTTGCCATTTTCATTTACCTTCCAGGTCAAGCCGCCCATATTGCCGACGGTCGGGCGTGAATAGCAAAATGCTAATAAGCCAGGACCTATTGCGCACGCGATTGGCAGTTCTATGTCAGACGTAATTGCGAAGAAGAAAATAGCTTCACGCCAGTGAAAGAATATCCACCGGTTCGCCACTGGCTCACGTTTACCCTTTCGGTCTTCGTATACCATCGTTGGTTTTGTGACACGCAGCCAAGCATGAAATCTCTTACAAACGCGGCTTTTTGGACTTGGCTGACGTCGCCGCTAAAAAGGTGGGCGGTTCCACAAGCCTTTCACGAGCAATAGCGTTATCTTTTTAGATCCTATATCTGTCCCGCGCTCGGTGTCTTTGCTCAGGGTCGCGGATTTTCGGAAAAGTGGGCTAATGGTTGCATGATACGCTTTTGGCACTGCGGTATTCACCAAAAGATTCTTCAGTGAACCGTGTGAACCTCACAAGTTGGGATCTTCCCAACTAAATGCTGTCCTCTCCGATAGGGTGACACAACTTTCAAAGCACAACGAATCGTTCGAACTTGTAACAGTTTCGGTTTCTGACAGTGGCAGATTCATGAAATCGATCGCGGCGGGAGTCGACGTCAGACTTATTTGATACTCTGACCCAATTTTAATGCATTCGTTTTTCATTACAACGCACCACAATTTATAAAAGTCTGTCTATGCATCAGATCACTTTGGAAGGGTAGCGTGCGAAGCAGCAGTACCTTCTTAACGTTGCTTGTGCATGAGCAGCAGCAAAATTTTTGTTCTTCAAAGCCCCATTTGCCGTCCCTGATAATCACACGATTGAGCATTGATGAATCGGACCCGTGGTTTTCCAAAAAACTCGTCTTTGTTTCAGAATTCAAAACGGGTGATTGTAATAGGTGACGTTCAGAAACAGGTTGAATGCTTTGCAGCCAAAACGTCAGGGCACAAAAACTCGGCGCCTGAGTCACTCGCATGCGTGGAGTTGACCTCTGAAACCTTCATTAGACGTAGAAGGGTGCGATAGATTAATGAAGTTAACGTTGCGAATCTATCGACCCGTTAGAATCGCATGGTCGTAGGCTTAAAGCGCTGGAATGGAATTTTTTTTGTTGAGCAAAGCAGGTAATTTTTCTAACGAAAGTATTGCGTAGGTTTGGTCAACACGGAACCTCGAGTCCTACAGTCCCCAGGGTGCCCCACCGTAGGTCGTAACGAATCCAGTCACTACAAGAGCCGCGCATCGCGCTTCGATTTTGCTCTTGTCTCATATCGTTGCCTTGATTCGTTCCGCTCAAGCAAGGCAATGTACGGCTTGGACGCCGACATTTCTGCGCTCAGTTGAAAATGATTGCGGGGGAACGTGGCTTGAATCTATTTTTATGCAAAATTGACACACAGTAAAGCCCCGCAAATCCCACTGTTCCCATTTTATCCTACTTGAACAGCACGCAACCAATCACTCGATTTGCCGTAAATCTTGTTTTATTGAAAAATCTCTCGGTCTTGCAATAGTCACGTCTTATTCCGAGGGGACTTCAAGAAATTGTGATGCTGTCGGAGACACGCACTCACGTAGCAAGAATATTTTCATTGCGAGGTAGCTTGCCGGCCTACCAAGGCCAACGTGTCGTCAACTTGCATTTAAATTGCGAGGTTGGATGCGTTGTTTATCACTGTGCTGAATCCTGTGACATTGTGAAACCACAATGTTGTTTCCGTAATGAGACTTTGAAGGACGTAGCCGACGATGTGTATTATTGGTTTGGTGCATTTGCACCTGGCATTCCGGGTTATAATCAACTCGCCGTGTGCCGCAGGATACCTTTCGCAAGCCTAAAATGCATCTAGTTTGTCCTTCTAGCGCCAGCATAGATACGGAACACGTAACGAGGCGAAAACTGGCAAACCACACTGCTGCCTCTTGCCAGCACACCTGCTCAATGTCTGCGGAACTGGTTTCTAACCGCTGGTCTTCTTAAACGTGAAAGCGCCGACGGAAGTTCTTTGAAGTTCGGCCTAAAGGCTGAATCGCCCGCTGTGTTGTCATACAGACGTCAGTTTTTCCATCAGCGCCGCCTTCTGCTCTTTGTATTGACTTTGAATGTCTGTCATTGTGTGTGTACAGAAGGTGATGCTCATTGCGATCGTTAAAGTTCGCGTGGCAAACGCCATTTCCTTGCGCACCAGATTTGCCCATGACGTTGCACAGCTCGTAGAACAGTNCGGTGTTCAACGATCTCTTCGTTCTGGCGTAGCGCGGGAACCACAACACTATCAGTATTAACCCATGCATAAAATGCGCGCATCNCTGAGTTCATTTTTTATACCAATGCGCCCAAGCAATTTGTTGCGTTGATTTCATATTTCAGCTTATTACCAAGAGGTGCTCGTGTTGTTCTAATCGGCCCATCCACTTGCAGAGTGGTTACATTAATGACATCACTTGCTGTCTGCTGAAGCCATGTACTTGTAGGAAGCTGACCCGCCGATGACTGCAACAAATATATCTCTTTGAAAAGAAGCAATTGTAAGAAAATCGATGTCTCAACTCTGCGGACTGCCGATTACAAAAATAACTAATTAAAACTAAATATGCTTTTAACACAATTGTCGCACGCCTCTTGCGATCTGGGTAAACGCACTGATGATTGATAGTGACAATGTTCTTTACGATTTGAAAAGTTTGTTGTTCAGTGCGGCCGCTGCTGCGGCTGTGTGCCTGTTCATTTCCTGCAATACTTACATTTGCTACATCGACACCTGCAAGTGTTTTGCTAGTATATCTGCAAGCTTGCAGTGCCATGCACTAAAATAATGCCACTATATGCGAAAACCCATTTGGGTGGTAGAAACCGCCAGAAGGCGAGAGTATAAACCTGGGATTTGTCACATTTTACGCATTTACCACAAGATTGCTGTTGTGCCGGTGAATATTAGCCAGGTTAATCCAGCAAGTTAGTTTCGACACGGTGGAAAATATATCACGTCATACACAGGAAGATTCGTAGTTTTGCTCAGATGAAAATGTCTGCAGTATATCAAGATGCTTCTCACCATACCAGCGAAGGGCCCCACGGATACATCCGTGCTNTTCTTTNAGATCGAAGTTCACCTTTTAAATCCATCAACTTTTCAAGCTTCCTGTTACACATGCTTTTCAGGCAGTCACCAGCTGGTTGTGGTNAGGTTGCAATTTTTACCATCTTGTTTCGTTTTCGTGAAACCATTTTAGGGTGGTACTTTGACATCTCATTGTGTCAGTGACATAAAAAACTTGCAGTTGCTCGGCAGCGTGTATTGTTGTTTTGCCTTCTGCTGTTGACGTGAACACAGGTGTCTCTTGGTTTGTATTTTGCAAGTTGGTACCTCCACCAGTGCTAGTTATAAAATGACGGCTGGTGTGAAGCTGTATCATGCTACATTTTAATGTTAGAAAAAGCGGCGTGATTGTCATACACCGTTAAGGGCAGAACAGGCTATGGCGCCCCTGTCTGCCAAAGTGGTTAGATTGTGTGTTTGAAAGGATTGTTACGAAACAAAACGTTGGCATGCGTAACAAACACTTCGTTGTTTAGATTATGGTTCTCATGTACGACGAAGAAGAAATTGAAATGCGACTGAAACTCGTGGACGGGCTCAAAACTGCCTTGCGCACACAGCCTGTAAGGTGAGACTGTTTGATATTTCTCCAGCAGCGTATGAACTGTTGATGTTGCCTGTGGTTGCACGCGGACCCCGCGCCAGGCTCCGCTTCGTTGGATTCCAGATGTTTGGAAACAGTGTGCGACTGCTGTACACTCGTTCGTCAAAGATCTTCTGGTATGACTAACTTAGGCTATGAAGCAACGTTTGCATAATCATTTGATTAAGTACAGGTTTCATGCTTATCAAAATTTGTGCACTGCCACATCTGCGGTATAGAGCCCGTCGCTTGATTGGTAGAAGCTCTGTTGTTTTTCTCTGCCACCCGCGACTGGCTGAGTCGACGACAAACTCACCTGTTGGCAATTTTCAGTACTGCTGTTTATGGCTCAAATCTCCAGACAAGGCATGTTCCGTACGCTGAAACCGTCGGCAGATAAATCTAACGATCCGTGGCCAAATATGGTATTGCCTTGATGGTTTTCAAGTGCGTGCGCCACTGGTTTTAAATCTCACCTTTAAACTTAAGAGAGTTTTACGTTTCCCATTTTATGCTGTCATTTTATGTCTTTTGTCANGTTACGCATGACAACGGTATGTGTATATTTCGGCTTGTGCCGAATATCTAACGCCNTACTTTTGCAGACAATAAAGCAGTTACAGATAATAACGATAGCCTAAAACACAAGTAGCAGCTGGATTCGCAATGCTTGTCTTTGCATTAATTACTACATTCATGTTAGGTTGTCTCGTCAATGCACGATTCATTTTGTCGCGGGTAACTGCGTGTAATCGTTTTAAAATTGGACTTGGAGTGAATATATGCAATTCTTAGCATCCATTTTAAAGTCGTTTTGCTTAAGAGTCCTTAGAGGTAACCATCAGCCTGCTCGTGCAGAAAACAGGTGGTTCAGCAGTTTCGAACAACCATGCACGAATACTGCCATTCATTAGCCTACCACTCGTGTTTGCGTTTAGGTATTACTGTTGTTTAACTCGTCATTGAAACCACTGCTATTGTTGGCTGTTGCTATTATAAAAATTACGAAAAGTTGAATCGTTTTGGGGATTCTCCGTTCATTGACCGTAGCTGCACATTCAATGTAGCTATTGTTTCAGGCCCTTGCGTCTCCTGATATGTATGACTACACGCGCTTGCACAAAGCCTTTGTTTCGTCAGGTTTGTGATACGATTCACGGAGTTGGATGGATTGACATGCATTCTCAACTTCTTAAAGAACATGGTACAGGAAGTGCGGGAGAGCCGCATTCACACGTCCATTATTGGTTGCGTCAAAGCGCTGATGAACAACACGGTAATTTCGTTGGCCTGAAAATTCGACCTCTTGTTTGGTAATACCTACGCTTGCTAAAAGCGGTCGATTCTTTGCAGTGTACTTCGCGCTAAGGCATGTCACTTAGCACACCTCGTTCGAAATTGCATCAAAGGCATATAACTTAACACACCTCGTTTGTAATTGCACCAACGACTTTTTCTTTGCCCGATTTCAATATATAAAAGTTGATCTGATAAACCCGGCTCGCTTTGTTGTGCAGTTCCCTGATTTAAATCGTATACGTCACCGCATGGTTAATTGATGGTTAGGCGATGGCGCAGCTGCGTCATAAGTGTCCTCACGTTCTCATCCGGGCCTGTTATGACTGGTGAAGTTCGCCCAACTGCCAGTTAGTATGCCGTCGATGCCCTGCGTTCACGGTTTCGCGGTGTTGCGGCCAGCACTCCTCACATGGGAAAGATTTATTGTTTGGAACTTGTTTCTGCAACGTGGAGATTTCCCACAGCGCGTCGTGACGATGTTTTGGTCAGGCGCGGTCGCTGCAGGCATTGCATGCTCATCGCAATTTGTATGCACACCGACGGCGTTGTCAGAGGCTTCTGAACAAACATGGGTGGTTATGTGCTGCAGTTCCATCGCATTTGTGTCCTGTCCGATATTTTTTAAGGATAGTTCCACCGCGTCGAAGGCTTGGAATACCGGCTTTGCTGTGGCCTTGTGTTAAATTTGCCTCTCCACAGAACGTGAGGGCATTTTCGATTTCACTTCAAGGAATTTTAACCTTTGTTTTTTTACCACATCCGTTCATCCTACTATAGCTTATATCGCTTCTGTGTTGAAATAAAAACCATGTAATAACATGTTACTATTCAAATTTTACGAACTTTACACCAAAACTTTTTGAGAAATGTAACAAAAAATGACCAGCCTAGCCGTTAACATCCCTATCCCAGTCAGTCTTCGTCACAAGCACATCTACCAACCGTACTTGAACACCCCATCAACAGAAGATGTGTTTAGCGCCGTTCAAGTAAAATCACACAATGTCTGGTCGTTTCCAGTTTTCGTTTGATGTTGTTGCAGAAGGGAAAAGCTGCAAATTAGACTTAGTTAGGTGATTACCTACAGAATTACTTACTGGCATACCTCATCAAAGTTTTTAAAAAGTATTTGAACTGATGTTGTAGTCGATTGTGCATCGCCAGGAAGGCGACCNTTAATTGAACGAAGCAAGATAGCAACCCTGCCTGGCGTCTTTTGTCATTTAATCGAAAAATCTTGACTAGAGTTGGATGTGAGAACGGAAGTGGTCGCAGCAGTCCAGATAAAGCATGCTGCATTTAATGTCTGTTCGAGATAAGCTATTTAGCAAGGTGTAGAAAGTTTCTGTCAACACCCCCTAGTTGGGCGCGTGAAAAATTTCCTGCCAATTGTGTCCAGTGATCGCTTGCGAAGCCTGCCGCCGCCGTAGCGAACGGAAGTTTCGATCGCACATAGATTTTTTTCTTTGTCTCTGTTTGCAGCAAGGACGATCGAACGTTCTCGCGCATCCGGACGCGATCAACGTGATCGCGCAGAGCTTGTCCTGCGACAGCTTGCGGACCAAGATCGCCGTCCTGGAGATCCTCGGCGCCGTTTGCCTGGTCCCCGGGGGCCACAAGAAAGTTCTCGAAGCGATGCTGCACTATCAGAAGTTCGCGTACGAACGAACTCGCTTTCAGGTGTTAAGCTGTTCACGTGACTTCATGCATGCATGGTTGAGTTGCGTAGC
>JGI24158J21664_10006153_pt1 | contig 15780 bp, 11 predicted proteins | sample Ectturendosymbi3_FD_21664 | JGI IMG/M metagenome (IMG submission 21664)
AGGTGCATGCAGGGACACATTTTGAAAAAAATATTTTAAACAGGTTTAAAACCGGCTATGGTTGAGAATCGCTGGCTTGCAGTCTTCATTGTGACCTCTACACTTGGTCTCGCTCTTGGACTTCTTCGAATTACACGTGCATAGTGTTATTCTTTGCCTTTGCTTGTTACCAACAGAACCATCACCAGGTCTTCAAATGGGAGACTACGTTTGTGCAGGGGGGACTGGTATTCTAAAATTTGACAGAAAATCGACTGATTTAAAGTGTTTCATATTCCAATTTTAGGGGACTTGTAGCTTTTTGGGAGGGCTAAGCCCACGAAAGCCCTCGTGGCGACGGGACTGGTTACCAACAGACGTCTATTTCGAAAACGGTATTACCAAACCATGCCAGCTGGAAATTAGGCTTTTTGGATGCTCAGCAGAGATTACAACGTCTTACGTTCGACGGTATTGCGATGAACAACTTTATTCAGTGCAGCCATTGCCAAGCTGTACAACCATTTCGAGTAACGCTGTTTTTAATAAAAGCGTAACCACAATCACATCCTCTTTTAAACTTTTCTTGTTGAAATAACTTTTTCTATGACTGCCCATGTTTGAAAAGGCGACTTCACGAAAACCACGTTGCCTATCGGCTGGCTCTTATCCACTCTACTTGCAGTTCAAACCGATCTGAGCTCAAAGTCACCCACGAAAATACACCAACTGCGCTACCCCGCTTCAGGGAAGTCATTTTCCGGCACCATTACGTCATGCAGAAAAACAGCAGTTGTATTGAAACTGAAAAAGTTATCTTTGAAAAGTTCTTCACTTCAACCGCCAAAACTTAATGTTGATTAACTCACCTAATGACTGGACTACAGCTTATGGCAGTTATTGAAAATATCCCGCTGAAAATTAAAAAATAGCATGAAATGTGCCAAGAATTTTTCTTTTACTAATTTTGGTGACGGCAATTAGTGGCATGCCAATGCCTGAAATATGCTTCTTACCGGGGCAGTTTAGGCGAACGATCTTGCCCAAGGAGCGCCACAGCGATTAACTCAGTGGCCGTGGATCGAAAGCTCAACTCTCCGATTGAGAGGCGGTCTAGCCATCGCCGCCCCAACGAAATGTTCGTCGCCAATGCCTAGGTGTCAGGAAACGTTATGATGGGACGTTACTGAGAAACCAAAGATACGAGAAAAAGGATTAAGATAGCATTGACTATTTACCGTGATTTCATGCAAACTTTTTTTATCAGATTTTGAGAGGAGGGGCAATATAAACCGAAAATAACTGGATCCCTAACGTTTTTAGTCTGCGGTCGAGTGTCATCTCTTTCCTTTGTGCAAAGGACTTTTGACTGAGATGGTTGAAATGGCTTTGTCTGGCAAGGAAGGTGTAGGGACTGGGGCACAATTGGCCCCCAAACAAGCATGCCCGTAAATAGGGGGCGCAGGAAAAATTTTCGCCCCCCTTGGAAAAATGTTTTGGACGTAGTTTAAAACTATTGGACATAGTTCAAAAAATTTGGGCCCCTCTCAGAAAACTCTTCGCCTCCCAAACATTTTATCAATTCACTCACTCCAAAGTCACATGTCGTGTTCTTTTAAGCTAGCCTACCAGTCTAGAGCTTCTAAACATGAAAATTGAAAAGCGGTACAACATTTAAAAATGTATTATTAATAATAACGAAAAACTATAACTTTTAAACTTCTTTCAAAAATTTATTTTGGTCAGCAAGTTGCCGCCCACCTGAAAGTGGCGCCCGGGACCNGCGGCCCCCAGCCCCCCTTGCTACGCCACTGAGTGGTGCCCCAGAGATACAGGACGACTCTAAAAATGGATGACATTTTTGCTCTTCGCATTGTTTTTTCTGCATTTTGCCTCCATCTTCTTTTGAGGATGTCCTCAAACAACCTCTTTAGATACATCACTGCACGTGGGGCATTTTTAGTTCAAGCGCAACGCAAAAGAAGATCATTGCTGCGACTGCGATGATGAATGTCTAAAGCAGGGATGTACAACAGGCGGCCTGCTGGCCACAACTCGGCTCACCACGCCAATAAGTGTCGCCCTCTCTATGTGATCTTTTAACTATTTACACTAAATTTTAATTAAATGTCATATTTTCAGGGTTACCGGCCAAATTGTTGTCTCAGTGTTTGAAAGTGGCCCAACAATGGAAAATCTCGAGTGTTCAAGCGTGGAAAATATTTCTTGTCATGTGGCGGCAAGAGGAACCCGCAAAAATGATTAGCCTTCCGCGTAATATTAGCCTATTTGAAAAACTTATAGGCATACTAATCGAAGTGTGGATAAAAGCCTTGTGCAGGAAGTACCAAAATAAATCTTCGCAATACAGTATGCACAGACTTAAAGAATTTTTTGCAAAAACCTGCAATTTCATTTTATTTAGATGTCTACAAAATCAACGTATAGAATATTTGAGTGACTCATCATCATTATCATGGCCCATCCCGTCATTGACGACTATGAGCTCGGCGCTTCTCCATTTTTTATGTATAGCTTGTGGCTGACAATGAATAACGTTAACTCAGAGGCACGCCATCTATTGCGATCGGCAGCAAGTGTTTCCCATGTCTGTGGAAAGATGTGGAAGCTCGACATGTCACGCTTGATGACGTCTTTATAGCGCAGTTTGGGTCTGCCAGTTCTACGAGGCGCGTTATAGAACTCAGAACTTGCCGAAGAGGATATTCTTGGGCAGGCAACCATCTCCCATACGATGAACGTGGCCTGGCCAGCTCGCTTTTCCTCTGGAAAAAGTCACGGAGGCAGCATCCCTAGAAGGACTCGAAATACCTCATGGTTTTCGGCAACATCTGATAGTTTTGCTGGCCCTACAACCAAGACGAAACCAAGTAAGGTCGGAGATGTTGTCACTCACCTGGTCGTTGGAGTCTTGGACTACCCATGGGCTGCTTTACCGTGGATGTAGCCAACAGCCTTTCCTTGGGCATCCTGGTCATTTGGCCTAACCAACGTAGCTGGTATGTCTCTATTTGAGGAAGTGGCTCGACATTCAGGGTTTTAAGAATTTGACAGCTGTGCTCTTTGTTGTGAAGTGTCAAGCTGTGAACTCTTCGCAAAAAAATCCTATCTTTTCCGCTTGTACTTGAGATAGCACTCTTTCAGACATTCCCAAAGATTCATGACCATATGTAATGATCGGAACAAAGACCGATTGGAAACTGGACAGCCCTGCGCTGTTTGAAAATTCCGGTTCGTGACCACAGAGTGACGAAGCTCACGCAGAGCTGCATATGCTTTAACTATCCGTTTATCAATACCTTTGTTCCACCTTCCATAATTTGTGAATGCCACTCCAAGGTACTTAAACTTCTCGACCTGCTGTAGTGTATTGCCGCTTATTTGCAGCGCGCACTGATCAAGTGCATTTTAAAGACCCTGTTCAGATGATGTAAGCAGTACCAAATCGTCCGCAAAGGGCAAACGAATAATCCTGCAGCTTCCAATAGCGGCACCTCATCGTCCCTTCTGTGAGCGTCTATCCAATTCATAGGGACTATGAAGAGGATTGGTGGCAGCACACAGCCTGGTCGGAGTCCAACAACCACGGTGAAATGTTGTGATTTAACTCCGTTGACACGGACACAAACTTCTCAGCAGGAATACAATGATTTGAAGGCCAGTAGCAGGCGGCGGTCAGCACCGCACTCCAACAACACTCAACGATTTTCGCGAGGGACCCCACCATATGCTTTCTCGAGGTCGACAAAATATGTGTAGACTTTTTTGGAACACTCCCTAAGATTTCTCAAAAATTTGCTGGAGAGTGAAAATTAAACCTGTAGTGCTACGACCAGGACGAAAACCACCTTGTGCATCATCCAGCTTTGGTTCAATTATTTCGCGGCATCTTTTTTCAAGGCACTTGGCATACACTTTTCCAAGGAGGCTAAAGAGAGATACTCCGGTGGTTGGTGCATTCTCTCCTGTCTCCTTTACGTGTGTATGGGGATGATCATCCCAGTTTGCCAATCTTTCCGTACCCTTCCAGAACGCCACACATAGCAACAGTAATTTTCCATCAGCATTTACGTCAACATCGCCATTTGGCCAATCACACCCTTATCCCAACGCCCTTCCATATCCCAACAAAAGGATCATTGATTCGTTAGTTTTAACCTTTCGCAAGGGATCATTAATTTCTTCCACGAATTCCGGTTGCAGTGCACTTGATTTTAGGCCGTATACATGGATCAAACACAGGTAGCGGTCTAACAGCTTCAACCTCAACATGCACACCTTTGCACTAATAGTTGCGATCCCTAAGCCAGAAAAGCCATTGGGGGACCCAAAGAGCTACCGTCCCATATCTCTGCTGTGTGTCCTCTTTAAAATCCTCGAGAGACTCATCTACATTCGTGTCGACCCAATCATCGACCCGTTGCTCCCTCGGGAGCAGGCGGGCTTTCGACACGGGAGGTCGACCGTAGACCAGGTCACCCTGCTGACATAGGACCTCGAGGATAGCTTTTCGACTAAAAAGAAGGCCGGAGCTGTGTTTGTCGACCTCACAACAGCCTACGACACTGTATGGCACCACGACGTCACCTGCAAGCTGCTGCAATTGCTGCTTGATGGACACATGGTCCGCACGATCATGGAGATGGTTGGCAATCGCAGCTTCGCCCTCACCACCGGAAACGGCAAAAAAGCAGGTTACGACGCTTCAAGAACGGCGTCCCACAGGGACCTGTCCTGGCGCCCCTTCTCTTCAACATCTACATCTCTGACCTGCCAACCACCGTCTCCAGAAAGTATGCATATGCTAACGATCTAGCAATCATGCAAGTTGATGGAGACTGGCAGGCCATGGAAGGGGTGCTGACCAAGGACATGGCAACTGTAGGTGAATACCTCCAGACTTGGAAGCTAATGCTCAGCACTACAAAAACGGTGTCGGCAGCCTTCCATCTTAACAACAAGGAAGCTAAACGTGAGCTTAAAGTCAAATACAACAACGAAACCCTGCCCTTCTTTTCCGAGACCAAATAGCAGGGACTANCGTTGGACAGGTCTCTCACGTACCGCCAACACCTTGAGACACTTCGCAAGAAGCTGACATCACGCGCCGCACTCCTGAGGCGGCTTCCTGGTTCCGGCTGGGGTGCTGGAGCAACAACTGTGCGAATAGCCACCCTAGCCCTGGGCCATTCAACCGCAGAGTACTGCACTCCTGTCTGGTGCCGCAGTGCTCATACTCGCCTCATCGACCCCGACAACAACGACGTCTTGCGAATTGCGACTGGATGCCTGCGCCCTACACCAGCGGACAACCTTCCAAATCTCGCAGGCATCCAACCTGCTGAGCTTCGTCGCAGTGGAGCCACACTGTCTCCAGCACGCCGTGCCATGGAGCCTGGGCATCTGCTCCAGTCAGCGCTCACCCGTCCATTGAGTGCAAACGTACGGCGCCTCAAATCGAGACACCCATTTGTACCCGCCACACAACATCTCGTCAGTTCATCTGACAACAACAGCATACGTGCGGCGCAGTGGGCGGATCACCAATGGAATGCGGAGTGGCGGACAACCTCACAAGACTCCGCATTTTCATCCCCGAAACCGGCACCTAACCCACCGGAATGACCCTCCCAAGAAAAGCCTCCGGTTTAACCGCCTCCGCACCGGTGTCGGTCGTTTCCGCTCCTGCTTGTACGGGGTATGGCAGGGGTACGGCCTTCTCCTTTGCGCCCTGTGAGTGTGGCGCAGAAGAACAAACCGTCGACAATGTTGTCCTCCACTGTCCAATCCATCGACCTCCCCACGGACTGCATGGCCTGACGGTTCTGGACGATGAAACCATCGAATGCCTGCTCAACACCTGCCCCGAGATCTAGTACGGTCAAGCAGTGGTTTGAACAACTAGCTCAAAAGAAGAAAAAAGCACACCTTTTCTTCTTGTGGGATCAATTCATTAACGCAAGTTGCCAGATGAGAGTTTCCAAGTATCGTCATCCCAGGTTGGGTAAACTTTACTGGCTGAATGCTGGAGTAGAAGAGTTTCCAAACATTGCCCAGCTTTACAGTGTTAGCGCCGTGACACATAGTCGAAGAGATAGCAATAACATCCATGGAATATTGTTTGGCTTCCTCGACTAGTTTGTGCTCTTTTCTTATGATTGAGGTGTGGTTCCAGTTTTCAGCTACTACTTTATGACATGATTGCTGTTTACGCGTGACTCTAAAGTCTCCCGGAGTAGAAGCACTCTGTGCTGCCTCGTTCGCCTCCCCAGATGCGTAAAGGGCGCAACGTGGGGCCTCTAGCTGTGAATAGCTGGTGGGGAGACTGTTGCGAATTTTTGGACGGGCCCCTCTACCCAAAGCCCGAGCGCGGTCCATGATCACCCGCGCGACGACCGATGCGCAATGGATTTGGTTAATTTTGCGCATTTCATTGTAGTAACTGCCCCGAATTGTACCGTTGGACAGATCGGTGGCGCCATTTGCATAGCAACTTTGCGATATCAGGGGTACCACGAGAAGGCTTTGGTGTGGGAGCAACTGTGTAGTAGAAACTCTGTATCTGTCTACTGCAAGAGCCGTCACTCGGCGATAACTACACCTGAAAATGTGAGGCTATGTATTGCGCTATTACTTTTCTTGATGGGACAGGGTGGACGATATTTTTATCCTTTTCCTGCCACAACCTCACCACAAACTCTACGTCCTATTTCTGCCGCAATTTCCGCATATTTGAGGGACTAATTTTATTCAATCATCCTCGTGTATACACGAAACCTTTAAATTATGCTTAATTGCCTCGCTGATATTTATTAAAAATTGCGCCCTTTGGGTTTGCTGAAAAACAGTGGCACACAAGTTTGTAACAATGTACTAGGTTGCTTGAGTGAACAATAACAATTGCTCGTCCATCACCCAATCAAAATGCGATCTAATATTTTACACAGGATGTTGCAAGCTAGGACTTTTATTGCAGTTGTCATACCTGGGCAAACATGAAGTACGGAATCCCTCTTATAAATGCTTTGGCCTGGCGTGGATCATTAGTCCATTCTTGACCATAATCAGTTTGGTTTTGCGAACAGAAGTTGCTCATACTTAAGGCAATATCATTCAGTTCCCAACAATAGCTGTTCGCAAAGGTGATGAGAGTTTTTTCCGAAGAGCTTCCCAAAGAAACCGGATAACAAGACAGAGCTTGTCCTGAACACAATTATGAATACCAAATGTAAAACTTGCACTGCATAATTTTTTTCTGCTAACCATTAAAGACCAGTAAGCGCCCTAGACGGGGAAGTCGGTAACTGCAAGACTCCAAGGGACTTGAGGTAATATCTTTTTCAAGGTGAAATGGGATTTTGAAGTTATCGACTTGCTTTGAATGGCAAGAAAATGACCTAAAAGATTTTATAATAGTTAGTAGTTACGGTTGTGTCACAAGAATTGTAATGCAAGTCCATTAATCAATAGTTCAGGTCAAAAATTGCTTTTTGACGTAAGGACATATAGTACGGCTGAAATCGAGAACAAAAGTAAGACTATTGCAATGCTAGCAGATGGTGCTTATTTAGTAAACGTAATTGATTTATCTTGGACGAAAGCAGCAACAGCATTACCGGGTGTGAGTGGTCGGTGATTCTGAGCTTGCTGTCGCAGAGTGACATATCATGTGGAACAACTGAGATATAACTTATAGTGTCTAAAGGGCCCCTTAAAATCAAATTTTGGACACTTCATAGTTGGTGTATGAAGTATATATCTATGTATATAGCGATCGCAAACGTATTACCTCATGCGGTCTTAGCACCATACAAACTATTGAACGTATAAAGGTATATCTATTGCTGTTGCTGAAGAAGCAATTCAGTAATAAAAGCATGAATGAAAGGCATTTACTGTGATATTACTCCCATTTCAGGCAACTTTGGTGACTGTCGATGTCACGAAAAGCAATCTCACAATGGCATGATAGATTCGCACTTGGCCTGAAAGCGTATTGCCCTAAAATACATTTAACGCCACAAATAAACTTGCATGAAAAAATAAAATTTGAAGCAAGATTTTTAAACTGCTGGTGTGAAAAGACTATCAAGCACATTAGCCCAGATTATGAAAAAAAGGTTATGACCATGTTCAACAGAAGCAAGACACCGACTGCCTAGTACCTACATTATACACATAAAGCGAGTCTTTTGCTTGTGATGTGTCTTTGTGCACTTTTTTACATTTTTTCAGCCAACACCATTGCAAAACTTACCAAGCAAAAATTCTAAAATTTTTCTCACTTTATTGGTATGTTATAACTTAGACGAGCTAAATAACTAACAAGCTGAGTTTTCGTTGCGGTCTTTACGAACCACATACAGTTTGTCATTTCTTTGTCTTAGGCCAACATTACATCAAAACATAAATGTTCACTGCAATAGGAAGACTTGTGGTGTGTACTCATCTAAATTGAAAGCCTTAACACAGTTACCGTTAAAGCGAACAAGGAAAGTACCGGCTTTCTCCACTAATTGATTTGTTGTATACCAGCTAAGTCCGGCGACCATGTTTCTTAAAAAGATCTGCTGAACGACAACGGTTCAAGTTATGTTTGGCAGGCATGCAACAAGAATGGGTGAACGAACTGTTCAACGTACGCTCTTTTACAGTTTTAGCTACGAAGTTTGCACGCTTGTTCATTGAAGCGTAGTTCGAAAATTCAAGTCGCCGCAGGTAGGACTATGCAGCCATCAGTGACTGCAACTGGACGGTAAAATCACTTGTGAGTTGCGACGCTTTTATGTGTTGATAAATTGTACGCATTTTGTCGTCTGTTTTTACTTGATGTAATTTTATCGCGTTCTGTAATGTTTAATTCATAAAATGTGGTTGTATGCAGCCAGAGAAAATCAAATATGCGCATGTTGAAATGCTTTGTTTAGACCACTGCACCCTACTGTAATTATATTGGAATTCATAAATTTAACTGCAAAATAATCATGGTACCAGATAGCTCACCAGTTTGTGCAGGAAATTATTTATTATAGAGTTCAACGAGTGTAAAGCATTTTCAGAGAGTGTCTGTTAATCTCCATTTATGCTTCTTAAGCACCAAAAAGGAGGGCATTTGCATCAAGGGGGGTCATTCAAAGGAGCGCAACAGAGGTTTCGGGGTTGGCGTTGCCCCAACTAGCCCCTGGTTCGCCACTGGTCAGCATAACTGGGGTCCAAGTCTTTGATGCTTGTTCGATCACTCACGTATTTACCCTCCAGTTAATTCAAACAGTGAGCAGAACAACGTGGTCTTCAAATTAATACAAGCGTGTAATCTGGCGCTATCGATCTATTTTAAAACCAGTACAGCAAGCACTGATCAAGAAATCAGGCCTCGCCCAAGTTTCTACAAATTTAACATATATATGATGCGCTTTATAAACTAAACCAGTATATCGCAGTTGATCTTTTTCTTCCAGATTGGAGATGAGTACAGTCATTTTTCCTTTTATTTTGGATATTTAAACTGTAGAGCTCGACCGATGCATCGGCATGCCGATATATGTCGGCCGATATGGCGATGTTGCCGACATATCATATCGGCAATAATTGCACATAAAAGCCGCTACTCTATTGTTCTGCACGGAGTGTTCGAAAACCCAAGTTACTACTTCGTCTCTGATTGATTAACGCAAATTCTCTGTTCTGTTCCTTACGGCGCGCAGCCCTCCGACTGCATGCATCACGTGGTGCGCAATATACAGACCGCTTGGCAATCGTCCCAATAAACCGTTCTATTACGTAACATTCGCTAGCAGTCTTTTGCGTGGTAAGCAGATGACTGCCTGCAAATAAATTAAGTTACTTGCTGTGGTGGCATTGTGGCCTAAATAGTACATAATGAGGAAAAAATTCACTGTAGTGTCTTTCAACTGTGGTTTGAGTAATGCAAAAATATCGGTATCGGCAAAGAAAAATGAAAAACATCGGTATCGGCCCAAAAACGCTTTATCGGCAGAGCTCTAGTTTAAACACATTGTTTGTATTGTGTCTTTTTTGTTTACTTGCACGAAGGAATAGCCAATGCTGCAGTTGAACAAGAAATGGAGTTTTCCTCAAGAAAATTTTTTCCTGATGGAATTGTTATTGCTAATATACACCACACAACCACAAAATATTTCCGTAAGCCAGAGTGTGCCACTCTAAACACTCAGTAAACCATTTTTGAACCTTTTCCCACAAAAAATACAGCACTAAGAACCACAAAACACTTTGGACATCGTAAATGGAGATAACACTGCATAATCGTTTTTTTATTTTAATATCAGCTATGTTTAAGAAAAACTTTAGTCTGCGGGGTCGAAAAGCACAATGAGTTTTTTGAAATTTGGTTTCAGTTTGTTGTTAGAAAATCACAATGATCTTCAGGTTTGGATTCTGAGAAACTAACGTAGCAAAATAAGCTTTAAATGAGAGAGCCACATGCGCCCTAGGAGCCGGGTGATGCCGACCCCCTGCCTTAGGCCTAATAGTGCCTTGGTAAGCAGGGTTGCGGAGTCGGAGGTAAATATCCGACTCCGACTCCAACTCCGACCTTTCCAAAATGTCCGACTCCGATTCCGACCTTTCCAAAATTTCCGACTCCTTAACATAAAGGGAATGAAATTTGTCTGTTAAAATCAATGGAAATCGTGGTGCACAGCAAGAAATCTTTGTTGCAACAAGAGTTTCAAAGGAAATTGTACCATTGCAACAGGAATTCCCAATTTAAGAGTGTGATTTTAAAAATGATCCAATTGGACATCCGGAGTCGGACAAAAATCTGACTCCGACCCCCAGTGTTGTTAGGAATCCGACTCCGAGTCCACCCAAAAACCTCCGACTCCTTACGACTCCGACTCCGGCTCCGCAATCCTGTAATGGTAAGACCATGGAAAGAGCCACAAAATTCCTCAAACATCTTCATCGAACCGCACAAACACCAACTTGGATTCTAATGCGTTTTGCTTCAGGTTTTTAAAATCACTGACACGATTGAAAAAGGTAGGGAAAGCAAATCGCTTGTGATAGCAAACAAAATATTATACGCGAAACGTGCAACCTGTTGGACGTTTACAGTAAGCGGATTCTGAAAACGCACATTATTTGAGCAAATCAGAGCGGTAAGTCTCAAATTCCCTTGCTTTCAAACGTATTCTTCACTTATGTTAAGACCAGTATTTTTTTCGTGTGAAATTAAAAAAGAAGAAAATCCATTGGTATCCACACGCCAACTGACAAATAAAGTTGTTTTTGAAGCAATGAATGTTATTCGTTACTTCATGCACAATTGAACAAACAGGAAAGTATTTATTGCAGAGTGTTTCTTGTTCAGTTTGGTTGGCATGTATGTTAGGAAATTCGTACAACAAAAATTCACAACTTCAAACCCACTTCTGTTTATGTGAGGTTCTCTTCAGTAATTTTGTGTTTTCGTTTTCAAACCTGTTCAAACTTCACTTATTATTTCCTTAAACAAGAGAAAAACTTGTGTTTCGAAAAGCATGAAAACGTAATGAAAGTTAAGTTATCAGTTGAGGTTCAGTTCTATTATACTCACTTCGTACTCCCTCTGGAGTGTCGTGAGTGATTAGCGGCGTCCATATCTGCTCGCTTGCGCGGGCCATGCAGCTGCTTTCGTAGTGAATGCTGCGTTGATGGCAAGTCAATGGCAATAACGTGAGTGAACATGTTTTTCCGGTGTGAACCTTTTGCTTGTGCCCAGTCATTAACGCCAGAAAGGGACTGAACAAGCTGCAAGTACCGCTTTCCGAGTCTCTAGTGTGACTCGACCGTAAATCGTACCAATTGTACCAGTTACAGTGGCGCTTGGTCATCCAGTTGTGCACCACTTAGCCGGTTGAACGGAGTTAAAATGTGCCAGAAGCTACCTTAGTCCGCTGCTTTATAATTTTCATATTAAATTCGAACACAAGGTCACTACCAACGATTAATCAGCAGAAACGCACACCAAGAGGTCAAACTTTCGTTTTTTTTTCTGTGTCCAAGGGCACGATATTGGCCACCTCACCACAAAATTTGATTTCATTATAATGAATTTTCTCAATATTTTTGAGTCTTCACACTGATTTTGTTGCAAAGCTCTATTTCATTCATAACAGCGAATCGGAAGTTAGTCTCACAGAAAGCATCTCACAAAATGTTGCGCGGAGCCGCTGTGATATAACTGGGGCTTCAGAGTTATGGTTATTATAGCCTTGCTTATTATCTTACCTGCAATGCTGACAATCTTTGTGATACCTGCAAGTGCTAGCAACACATAAACTCCTATCCATTTGATCATCCGATCTGTGCCGAGCTCTATCACAATGTTTGTTTCTTGTTCTTTCGATGATTCTTCAAATCTTTTCATCAATGCTTCACTATTGCTCAAACCAGACATGGTGTTGCCACAAGCATAGAGCCACGGAGTCTGCGTTTCAGATTCAGCAAACTACACAAAGAACCTTTAAGATAAAAGTTCTTGATTTCATAAATAATTCATAAAGAAACGAGTTCATTTGTGCATGCGCTTTCGATACTAGCAAACAAAAACTTGCAAAGCCTCAAGCGCTAAATTTCAATGCTTTCGAAATGTGTAACAAACTTTTTGAAAAACATGTAAGGAATCCTGCTAAAAACTGCACCAATGTACGTACACCACTGCGAGGTGTTGGAGCATCAATTATAAGAACAGTATGACCAGATTATTGATCCGTGAGACGCACATCAACTGTGGTAGTCTTCGACATTTTGTCAGACTGGTGCACGCGCATGATAGCAAAAAAGCTTACGACTCTAACTGACCTGGAGCGCGAGGCAGGAAATAAATGAATTTTCACTGTGAGCGAAAAAACATGGCTAGATAAAAATCTAATGTCACGGTGCAATTTCAGCTCACCTGATTGAAGTCAGAAGGGTTACGCTTTACTTCATATCTGTTTCTTGCAATTCAGAATAAGAATATGTAGTCCCATTTGTATGAATAGCCGGGAGGAAATGTTTTCATATCTCCTCAGAATTCACAGTATTAGCACGACTTAGGTTAAAACGCAGGTACAAGTGTTCAGTGATGTTGGGCTTTGCTTGCACTGACAACACAGTTCTGTTTTTCTCTTGAAATGTCAGTTACGCAAGCAGTGTTTAGGGACGCGTAAGGTATTTTTTAAATATAGTAAAGGAAGTGATTGCTTGTTAGCACATTTGATGTTCACAATTTTAATTTGATGCAAGTGCCTGTAAGCTAATTAGCACTTTCATAGCTATTCATTTCACTTGCAATTTCACGCCAATTAATGTGTGTACCTCTTCTTTCATTTGTCGATGTAACTGATTAAAAAAGTAGTGGATTGATGAAAAAGGTATTTATCTCAGAGTTAAAATACGCAGTTTTTGCTGAGAAAATGTGAGCGCAGTGTCGCGACGTTGAGTACACAGTAATAGTAGCAACATTTTTTATCAGTTGTTTTAAGTCTTATGATGTTGTCCAAATAAGCCAAATTCTACCTAACTAATCAAAGCAACATTTATTACGATGAATAACAAGTGAAAACCCTGCTTTGAAAATTTATAAGTCCTGAATTGTGAAGGAAACTAAAACACCACATTGCTTTGCTATATGTGTTGCTTTGCAGAAAAAATCAGTGAACATGAAGTTGACCAGCCTAGTTATATTGACAGTTGTAAAAGCTTGATTATTATAAGCAAGATAATTGTATACGAGCCCAACAACCCGAAATTGAAGCGGGTCAAAGAAAGTGAACTTCTTTCAAAAACATCGCCAGGGAAAAAAGCTAAAAAAGTGTGAGGGAACCATCTTGAAATTTGTTAGCTCTTCAAATCCTTCTTCAGCAGTATCAATGAATGAAAATCCTGAGGATAGTGGTGAATTTCAGGAAGATATTATACAAGAAATAACAGCATTAGCAACAGTTCAAGAAGCGACAAGTATTCAGCAGATACAATTGCAGTGGCGGATCCAGACCAGGCGTTTGTGGGGGCAGTCTTATGGCGGGCGTCAAATCTTCACTTGTTTAATACCTCAGATTTTCTACGACAATCGTTGGATATTACATAAAAATTGGTTACCTTATGAAGGCCAAGGAAGTGGATATTTTTGTTGGTTCAACTACTCGATATTTCAGGAAATCACCAGTTTAAAAGAGCCTTAGGTCAATAATGCACAAGATTTTGAAGCGGGTCAAAAAAGATGGGCCACCATTTTTTGCAAGCTGCACAGTAAATAACAGCATTGTTGGTGTCCCAACCAATCCCTATATCCATGGGGGTGGATGTTTTCAGGAGGGCAGTTGTGGATTTTTCCAGGGGTTGGCCAAAAGGGTTATTTCGAGGGGGTGTCAACAGTGGTGAAATTTTATTTTACCAACTCGAAACTTAGAGAAAAACATTTTTCTACTAACAAGTTAAATAGGAAAGCATCCAATTTCAAACTCCAGTAGGGCAAAGGACCCCCTCTTTCCAACGCCCATGCTTATATCTACAACGTGTATTAAAAGATGTACTCTACAGCATGCTGCGCGCTAGTGTTGACACTGTTTTGGCTATCCGTAGCGAGATCAGAAAAAACAATGTCTGAAACGTATTCCAGACCTGGTTAGAACTAGAACGGTTCTTCTTACACTGACAAGTGACAACTCAAGACCCACATACGATAAGGGTCGAGTAATTTCCAGATAAAGCTTGCGCAGTTCCATGTGCATGGAAAGCATATTTATTGTTGAAGCGACGATTCAAAAACAAAAAATGAATACAAAGCACCTACCATGACATTGCTCCCACTTTAGGATCTCATAAACGCATGAGAGATTCACACTTGGCCTAAAAAAGTATATTTTCCTAAAATACATTTAACGCCCCTAATAACAGCAGAATTTCAATCACGTTTAATATTACTTCACATGCCCGAAGAGTGGACTCTTGATGTGAAGAAAAAAAATCAATCCCACTAGCCCAGATTTTAAAAAGAAGTTGCGACACTGTTCAAGAGAAGAAAGACCCCTACAGCCTAATGATTTGCATTACACGCATAATCCGAAGCTTTTTGCAATAATGTGTCTGTCTATAAATATGTTTCTCACTTTTTTAGTCAAACATCACCACACATTTACCAACCTAAAAATGTAAACTGTTAATCGATATATTGTTTATCTGTTGCAATTTAAGCCAGCTCAATAGCAAACAAGCTGAATATTGGCTGCGGGTTTGAAGGCCACATACAATTTGTCATTTCGTTATCTTAGGCGAACTTTGTATCACAGCGTAAATCTTTACTACAACAGAAAGCCTTGTGCTATTTCGTGATTAAATTGAAAACCCAACGCTGATAACACAGTTTCCGTTTTAAAGCAAACTAGGAAAGTGCCCGATTTTCCCACAGTAATCATAGTACCAGATACAGTAACTTATCAGTTTTGGAAGGATATTTGCTACTTTCAACAGTTCCTTTAAACCTGTGGTTCCCAAAGTGGGCGGTGAGAAACTCTAGGGGGGCGGAGAAGCAGAAATGGGCGGTTGGGGGGCGATAGGAGACCCAGTTAATAATTACATTTCTGTTGTCTTAATAACTTTGAGTGACCAAATGTCATAAAAAACAGTATGATCAACAAACATGTATGCATGTATTTTGTAAACAAAAACTTAACGTTTTGGAAACAAAACAGAGGTGAAATGCTAGGAGATAAATTGATGAACTGCAGTTTCCATCACTAAAGGTAAGCTGCACAGTAAAACTGTCCTCCTCTA
>JGI24158J21664_10006154_pt1 | contig 15780 bp, 11 predicted proteins | sample Ectturendosymbi3_FD_21664 | JGI IMG/M metagenome (IMG submission 21664)
GTGCTTTTACACTGAACTCAAGCAAACAGTTTTGAACTCGTGGTACGTCAAAGCCATGGGCGTCCGCAGGGGCGTCAAAATAGGGGCGAATCCTGGAGGGGCGATCGCTCCCCCTAAAACCATGGCGATCGCTCCCCCTAAATCCATTGCTTTGTCACAGAAGTGTGCTGAAGTAAACTTCATCTTGAAGTATTTAAAGCAGTGAACCCGTAATGAGACTTCGTTAGGTCGTAGACTGGTGCTCTGGTTCAGGTGACAATGAAGCCGGATCAGCCAAGCTTCTTGTCGTAGACTGCCCCTCTAATTCAGGTGGCCATGAAGTCAGGTCAGCGAAACTTTCATTTTCGTCGCCGACCGCAAAGTCCATGGGCGCAGAGCGCTCCCCTAAAGGGGTCAAGTGCTTAGTGGTAACCGTTGATTGACGTCCATCTGGAAATGAAATGTAGGCGTAACGGGGATTAGCTTCGATCAAATCCACCTCCTCAACTAAAGGATCCATTTCGAATTTCGGACATGTCTCTTAAGTAATACCGGTCCAGGTGTGGTCAACCACAAAGGAAGTGAATTTCCGGTGGTGGAGCGCCGCGCCCAACCAAACAATTGCTCATGAGGGGTGCAGTTCGTTGCGGTACAAAGCAGTGAACGCACTGAGTGTAGAACATCCGGAAGAACCTCCTGCCAGTAAACCAAGGAAAGCCTTTCGACCTTAAAGACAAGGAGATGCAGTGGCGTAGCCAGACCAGAAATTTTGGGGGGAAAATGTTTGATTTTAGGCAAATAGCACTATTTTGTTTGGAAAAACCACATCTCAAAGCACAAAATGACTATATTTTCTAAAAATTTGGGGGGGCCATGGCCCCTTTGGCCCCACTCTGGCTACGCCTATGAGGAGATGCCTTTCCAAATAACGCGGTTGTACCTTTCAACCTGTCCGTTACCAGCAGGATTGTACGGAGTCGTTCGACTAGTAGATACTCCTTTTGAAGAGAGAAACTCTTGAAGTTCGCGACTCGTGAAAGAATCTCCCCTGTTGGAATGGATGAAAGCCGGCATACCGTAGACAGTAAATAGAGATGTTAATGCCTTAATGACGCTCTCAGTTGATTAAGTCACGACACGGAAATACAAATGGGAACCGAGAGTATTCATCAACAACGTTCAGAAAAGATTTATTTTGGTTGTTGTGGGAAGAGGGCCTTTGAAATCAATACTGAGCCTTTCAAACGGCTGCATGGCTTTGACAAGGTTGCCTGGTTCAGGCCGATAAAATTGTGGTTTGCACTCGCGGCAAATTTAACAATTGGATACAACTCGTTTGATGTCTGCAATAGAATAAGGAAGATTACGAATGCGAACAAAATGCGCTAATCGGGTAACACCTGGATGGCATAACGCATCATGTAACTGTCGAAGCGATTCGTTATTCGGTAAAGCACATGAAATACGAGAAAGAGCGTCGGGTGGAATATTGTCTCAACCCGGTCTATACACAATATCAAAACTGTAACACGAGAGTTCATTTCGCCAACGCAGTATTTTATCATTTTTAATCCTACCGTTGTGCTTTTGATCGAACATAAATGTCACGGACTTTTGATCAGTTCGCAGTGTAAAAATGTTTGCCTGTTAAATAATGCTTCCAGTGACGTTAGGCCTCAATAATCGCTTGGGCTTCTTTCTCAATGGGTGGGTGCTTTAACTCAGATCCCTGAAGCATTCTCGAGAAAAACGCAACAGGGCGTCCATTCTGATTCAAAAGTAGCTGCTATCGCTACTTCAGAAGCATCTGTTTCCACTTCAAAAGGCTCACTTTCATCAACAGCCACAACCGCTGCATCTTCTATAGCTTGTTTAAGATCTTGAAATGCACGAACAGCGGCTTCATTTAAAGGAAAGCCGTCATTAACAGTCAACGGACGAAGTCGATACGAGAATTTCTGAATCCATTTGGAGTAATATGAAAAGAAACCAAGACACCGATTTAACGATCGAGTATTTTCAGGAACAGGCAACTTACGTAAGGGTTGGAGGCGTTCTGGATTCGGTCTTATCTCGCCTTCCTCAATCTCGTAGCCCAGAATCGGAAGCTTGCGGGTTGTCAAAACGCTTTTGGACTCGTTTAAAACCAGATTTCTACGCTAGGCTCCTTCGAAAAATCGTTTCAAGTTTTCATCGTGGTCTTTCTTGGAAGGACCACAAATCGTTATGTTATCTAAATGGGGAAACACAGCATGCAGCTTCTCTTCCTGAAAGAAACTGAGTCATTATGCGCTGGAAACAGGCAACGCCATTATTGACACCAGATGGCAAGCGAGTAAATTGGTATAATCCCGCACTTGCATCAAATGCAGTGTAAAGCTTATCCTCCTCGCAAAGGTATTTGGTGGTAAGCGCTTTTCTAGTCGACTGTACTGAAAACGCGGAATTGAGCTATTTGGTTGACCAATTCGTTGATATTTGGTAGCGGGAATGCATCCAATAAATTAAATCTATTAATAGAAATCTACGTGCTCGCCCACACCAAGTTACCCATTGTGCCAAGACCTTTGATGCCTTTTGTTTAGAAACAATCTGTATGTTTTTTTTATAACGATGCAATCCTCATCTAATTGTTTTATGGGATCACTTCAAACCAGATTCGTAACCAGCTTGGGACACAAGGAGGGGCGAGGAGTTTTCTGAGAGGGGCCTAAATTTTTTAAACTGTCTAATAGTTTCAAACTACAGTATATCCAACACATTTTCCAGGGGGGGGCGAAAAAGATTTTAGCGGGGCTTCGACCCCTGCTCCCCCCTGGTTACGGGCCTGTTTTTAATGCCTGACGCAAATCGTCATTTTCATCCATTGTTATTCAACGGTCTTGTATGACGTTGACCAACTGCAGAAGTTGTTTCGGTGCGTGCGGTTCATCAGTGTGGCCTATACGAAGCAACCAAAACCTTCTGTGTGTTTCGTGGCACCTCGTGATTTCTGTATTTGCTTGTGATTCCTCTGTCACCCCCAGCATGTAAACCACGTATGCAAACCAAACATGTAGAAGCTGAATATGCTGTAGCTAGTAAAACACCAACCGCCAAATCTTGCTTTAAATTCAGTGAAAAGAAACTGTTGTCAGCCTCATGTTAATTGTCTCGTAAAAACGTTGAAACCTTGATTGAAACAATTTACATGCTATCGTATCGTACGCCGCTCAGCACCCCCTTGCGATTTTTTCTCTTAGCCATTTACCTCAAAACCTAATGTTAGAATGTCTTCATTTCTCTCCCGTTGCCGGATCCCTAGTATGACGATGAGTGAATGAAGCTTTCGTTGGGACGCTTTAATAAGTGTTTTGCTCTTATCTCAGTGTTGACTGCGTTTATCAATAAACACCTACTCTGCGTAATGCGCTGTGACTCACCATTTTTGTGCTCTTGTTATATTCGATTACGGTAGTGATATGTACCATGAGTCTGCGGTAAATACATCAATAAAAAAAACTAAATAAATGTTTCTAATCCATTCAGGTTTGATCATATTATCACTAAGTAAAACTTTTTGTAAGATGTATTTACCGCAGACTCAAGTCTACAATCGACTTCTGACCACTTGGGTGACATCAAGGTACGTAGTTATGCGCATTTGTTTTATGTGCAAAGCGCCAAAGTAAACTGATCTATGTCGCAGAGGTCGGCAAACTTTCCGCACTCCTAGGCCACTTCGTGGGTTCAAGAAGGCACACTTGGCCAGAAGAAACAAAGTTTCCGAAGACATTTGCTTTAGTTTATTACATGAGTCGGACACGAAGTTCACCGAAGACATGCGCACCAGCTGCGTAACGCAATATGCCGAAAAAACAGGAGATTATTTAGGAGACCGTTCGACGTAAGCGGAAGGGGTGGCGTTAAATTCGCAAACGCTATTGTTCGATTGCTCGTAACGCTTGTCCGCACACATGTACACATATAAGTTCACTTTTGTTTGTAACTCACGGGTCGGATACAAATGTGCTGTAACCAGGCCCGCAACCAGCTGATATTTTCGGGGGACGAAAATGGTTGCAATTTATTGTTACACTATTTTCGGGAGGGGCAAAATGTACCTGACAACTACACATGCTTTTGACAAAATTCGGAGCTCAATTGCCCAGTTGCCTACCCCTTGGTTGCGGACCTGGGTGTAACTTACATTCAGATTTAGAACACAGCAAGATCCGCGTGCAGTGCAAAGAAATGAGGTGAATACAACGATCAGACAGCACCTAAGCTCTTATAGCCATACATTGGTTGACTTTATTCAAAAATAAAGTAGTTCAGTGAGAAGTGTGATTTTACTTCTTATTGGAGATAGGCGCAATATCAGGTTCCAGTGATGACGAGTTCAACAACAAAATGCTGTAGCACTGCTCAAGGTGCTAATGCAAGGTTAAGGGAAGAAAGCTCGTTCCATCTTATGATAGTACCGTATAATGTCAGTAACTGTTATGATGCCGAAAGTTTTTTGATGCCGAAAGGTTTTGATGTCACTTCGCAAGAACACGGTGGATATGGTCTTCTTCGTCTTTTGAGCGAGTTGTTGAAACCACTGCTTGGCCGCACTAGATCTCGGAGCAGGTGTTGAGCAGCCATTCTCTCATCAATTGTCTCATCGTCCAGAACCGTCAGGCCATGCAGTCCATGGGGAGGTCGATGGATTGGACATTGGAGGACAACAGGGTCGACGGTTTGTTCTTCTGCGCCACACTCACAGGCCACAGAGGAAGCCATACCCCATTTGTACAAGCAGGAGCGGAAGCGTCCGACACCGGTGCGGAGGCGGTTAAGCTGGACCCAGGCTCTTCCTGGGAGGGTCATTCCGGGTGGGTGGGTCCCGGTGTCGGGGATGAAAATGCGGAGTCTTGTGGGGCTNTCCGTCCNCTCCGCATTCCACTGGTAATCCGCCCACTGCATATGGTCAACAACGCGTAGTGGAGTTACGGTCTACCTGGGTAAAACCGTTTAGGCCAGAATTTGTCTCTCTCAACTCCCACAACGTGTTGTTGACTAATTCTACCGCGTTCGTGCGAACCAGCAACAACGAAGTAGAAGGACCTACGTTGGAACGGTTTTCTGTACGCAAGGAGTAAATATATTTAATTGTAGCAGAGTGTAAGATCAACGTTAACAACTTGGCGGAAGCATAGGCAACCAGGGCTATGGAGCCGGAGCCCAAACAATGTTGGATAGCTGGAGCCAAAAACGTTTACACTTTGGAGCCGGGAAATGAAATTCGGGTTCCGTTTCCACAGCCCTAGTTTGCGAGGCATGCTAGTTGTACAAATATTACAATGGTTGTTTGTTTTCAATAGATCAAACCATTGTGGAGCCGGAGCCAGAACTTTAGATGTTGAAGCCGGAGCTAGAGTAAAAACTTTAGATGCCTGGAGCCAGAGCCGCTGTCTGAAGTTCGAGTTCCGGCTCCACAGCTCTGTTTGCAACCGTGAAAAATTAAGTCCACCGAAATAAATCACAGCAACTTGCACATGGACAGACCCATGCACTGCCATCGGTACGTGCCAAAATCTTTAGAATTCAAGCACCCACAGTGGAAGATGGCCGAACACCAGAAGAAATGATGGCTGCGCAGCACAAACCTACTGCGACCGCCCACCCGCGCACAAAATCCGCAGAAATCCTTCAAAATCGTTTTGATATGTACAAATGGGGCTATTGTGACATAAAGTAAGACTGCAAGGTTGGGAAAGAAACAGAATCTCAGGATTGCATTGTTGCGATCGGAAAGACCGAGCGGCAAGTGCGCAAAGCACTTGTGGCAGCAAGCAACACTGGAGATCATGCTGCGCCACATATATATGGGTGTTGTTCTTCGCGCACATCCCGTTCGTGGTGAGTCACGCATTCAACGCAACGCCAACGGAGAGGTTGCAACAGTACAAACACAGAACTGTAAGTGCAACAGAACAAATGCAAAAGGAATGATGGAATGCCAGAGGAGGCGTTGGTCTTGCTCTGGCGATGTAAAAATGCTGTAATAAATAACTACAGTATGGGTGCGTTAGGGTGGACTGGAGCACTATCTAGAGGTTGACGATCCCTGCTACGTGCTTTCAAATAACGATAGCAGTGTGGTGCCATGGCGGACTTTTCTTTTTAGCAAGTACGTAGATTAACGTACCCAACATCTGGACTCGTTTACTGTGGTTTCTGGTGCAAGAATCATTTTGAAACTTGGTTGGGAAGGAATGCTTGGTTGTGTTGACCAGCAGATTGTCGCAGTAAGATCTGAGTGTTGCAAGCACCTCTTTACTAGTGAATTGTTGTAAAGGTTATTACTAATATATGTAAGAACAGTTTCAAATAGTACGATATGCGATATATATATGGCGTGATGTATGTAAGTTTAATATTTTCTGTAAATTTTCAAGTAACCTGAGTGCCTACTTCCATTCAGAGCCCCCTCAAAATCTTTGCCTTGGGTCCCGAAATCTTGGATGTGAAATCTTATTCTCGCGATCTTGCAGCATTTTAAATTTAAAAGTAAAAAATATTAACACTTTATTGGGCAGAAGCACAACGTTTTTTAACATATGGCATGGCCCTTTTATAAGCTATTTGCATTAAAATGTTTGTTTTATTTGTATTTTGATAAGAATATAATATTTTACAAAGTTTTTAAGTCATTCAGAACTCTGCTAAAAGAAAAATTTGCTCAGCGTAGAATTTTCTTAAGGGAGCGGTGTTCCAAAGACATCGTTTTCAGCATTCGTTCAAGCGTAAGACCCAATATCAGCGGAATTTAAAGTTACAATATTTTCGTGCATAAACTAAAAGCTTGTTTTGACCAAAATCTGACCGTAGGGCTAAGGAAAAAGCTTAATGAACGTAATACAATAATATAAACAAAATATTTGTGCTCTTATTACAGGTTTGGTGCAAGCGAGACTTTCATTTAATGCAAACAATTTTGTGAACGTAAGGTTTTAGTTTCAAATCTGCAGAGAAAATATTAAGAGTTTTGTCTCCTTTCGAAGTGTTCGTGGCTATTCTCCGAGGTTTTCTTCTGCGATCAGGTGGTATCTTTGGAGGTGATTCGAGATTGAACAACAACCACAGACACGAGGGCAACTAGGTTGCTCTCGAACAGTGCAAGACTTTATTTTACGTAGTATATCACTCTTCTTCCTGAGGTAGAGCCTGGAAAGCAGCCATCAGAGCAAAACCAGCAAAAAGACCGAGGACTTTTATTGAATTCTTTCCAGATTCAGTGTTGTCGAGTTCATGGGGTAGAATTTCGATAAAAATGATGTAGACAAATGTGCCGGATGCAAACGCCTGCAAGCAATGTCGCGTAAGTTACTTTCAGGCAACTCATTAATTTTATTTGTTGGGACAAGCACATAACTGCCAGGCTTACAGGCAGGTTTCAAGTATAATAAGCAAACTGGACCTGCAAAATGCAGTAAATATGCATGTTTTTGCAAAGCAATCTGCAAAGTATAGTACCCTTCAAAATTTACTTTCACATCGTTAGTTTCTTGTAGAGTAACACGGAAACATTGGCGAGTCTTAAAACCAAGTCATGAAATGACAGTGTTGAGTGATGCTCACGCGCCATAGATGTAAAGCAGTGGTTCCCAAACTGGAGGTTAATTATCCCTCCGGGGTAATATGCGATACTTCTTGGGGTAACGCGGAACCAAAACCACAATGCAGTTCTATCTTATGAGAGACCACTGCGAAATACTGAGGGTAATTAAGACAATCGCTACCTTGATTTGGGTAATGGCTCGAACAAGTTTGGGAACCACTGATGTAAAGCATTTTTTCTTCTGGTGCGTAGATTAAAGCAGCATTTTTTGGCTTCATGCTCGTGACATGAAAACACCGTTTCGTGAATATGGGTTAGGTATTACATTTTTGCTTAGTAGAGGCTGTGATTTTTACTCCTAAGTTGACTGCAAACACAGAAATGGACTTGTTTGCAATTTGAAAGCATTACGTTTCAGTCAAACTTTACGCTTATTTGTGTTGTCTGCTTGCTTCTCAAATTACAATGCACCTAGATGCAGTTGACAGCACTCTGCTTTCATCATACGAAAACAGTCCTTATTACCAACAAAAGCTTGGCTTTTGTAGCAATCGCTGACCCGCGAATTACATTGCAAATTTGTCTTTACCAGGCACAGGCATAACGCCCGCTTAAGTTTTCTACAGCTTGTTTTTCTTCAATGTGGTGTAGACTGTAGAGCACCAGCTGTTCTTGTTTAGTTTTACCAGTTCATGATTTCTTAGGAAGGAATAAGTATATCGTATTTACTCGATTGTAAGCCGAGCCTTATAATTTTTTTCGTATTTACGCGGCTTGCATTTTTTATTTACCACATCAATGTTTTGTTGGAACTTTTCCGGTCAAACTGCCTTTCGTCTTCTCTAATCTCGTGCGTATCGACTACGTCAACATATGTGGCGTTGTCTTTCTCAGGTTCTGTGCTTGTTTCACAAATTAGGTCAACTGATGTCCTAACGAGGTTATAGGAGTGACTGCACTTTCCTCAGTGCTGACAGTACAACACTGGAGTCATCAGTTTTTTGACGACCGCAATAGAAAGTACCGGTAACTTTGATGACGGCATCGATGATGATTGTATGACAGTGACTGACTGTGATGAGTGTGGAGATTAAAATAAATGTATGAACAGTTCCATTTTGCCTGCTGTTTGCGATATTCCCGTAGGCGTAGAGCACTTTCCAGAGGCTTGTAAAATAAACATGAACTGTTTATCTGTCTTACTGTACCTTATATTCAAGGGCGGCTTACTATACGCTAATTTTCATACCATTGCATGCAGTTTACAATCAAGGGCGGTTGACATTAAGTTTTTATCACCATCAAATGCTTCTTGCAATCAAGAGCGGTTTCCGATCGGGTAAATACAGCTGCCTGTGTAGTTTGCAGAAATCATCCCATGTCCTGAAACTAATCTGCGAATCAGTGTTTCAGGAATGCGGATTTTTGTTACTTCTGTTCATGAACGCGCAACTGCATGCAGTTGTTTTCATATGATTATGGAGTAGGCGATGGCGGTAAAACAGACTATTGCTATTTTAGATAACACTGACTATATGAATGAAAGATAAGTTCATCGAAACACAGTCAGCACATTTATGCTGCAAGTCATAGGATTCCTTGCCTGTGTGACAGCGATGACCTTCTCAAGTTCGAAGTCAGAGTTGTTCATCGATGTGAGCAGAGAGCCTGCTACAATTCCAATGGGTGCCATTGCCGAGAATATCACCAGTGAAATTAGAAAGTTCTTGAAGCCGGGCCTGCAGAGTAAGATAAGCGAATGAAATAGTAAGGTTGATTGTAATTTGACCTTCGTGTTGAAACGCACAACAAATAAGACATATGCCGTAACTGACATAAACTTCAGGTCTGAAACGCACCGTTTGTCAACAAAAAATCCGGAACTTATTTATCTTTCATACTTTACTGTGTCAAGCTATACGTTTACGGTTGGCATGTTGGCGCATTTTTACAGATGCCAATGAAGAACCCTCACTGGACTTCTTACGCGTGTATTCTCAAATATTAAGAATTGCTTTACACTATGGAGTTAGACTGCTAGACAAAGCGGTTAAATTGCTTGCAGAACCAATACCTTGCTTCTAATTTTAACTGGAATAAAATGTGATGCAAAGCATATCATCATCAGTCTTAACTTACAATTATCATCAATCGTAGCTTAAAGTCAACTTTCGAAGTAACTTGTTTGTTATTGATTATTATGGAATGTAAAGAATCAGAAATAAGGAAACCAAGCAGTGGTAGCTATTTTACTAACAAACAATCGCTAAACTAGTTTTTTCTGCAGTTGCCTTAAGATGCAGTATGTAAAGATCGGTTTCTTTTTTTGCTCTGCGATTTTTGTCTGTCATACTTGAATCTGTTCCACACTTTGTTTGCTGAACGTTGCAAATTTATATGAAGTTACAAACAATTAATTTCTTGCCTGTTGCAACATTGCTTGAAACAAGCGAAGCAAAAAGATTTTTATGTTCATGCAATGTAGTGTTGTGAGCACTCGTCACTTTTCAATAGATACTTGCTTGCAAATTGATTTTCCTCCGAAAACTAAAGCACGCTTGTCAAAATATATGTACAAAGTATGACTTTTTTGCTGTGTGGTGAAACGCTGCAGCAATCACCAAGTCGTTTTCGAAACCTATTATGTTGAAACAATGTTCTTTGCCGGAATTCCACGACAATAAAACGTTTTTTTATATGAAACCGCTGACGGCATGCCTGGTGTGTGCTCCTAGCCAGACGGCTGAGATCAACCCTCTCGCCTCATGAGCGCGGCGGAGAATTCCAGTAGCTGTGAATTCATTGTGCAGCTTTTCGATTGAAAGGTGGATACTCTGCCACTGAGCCATCTCCGACTCCCAAAGACGTACCGAACGCTATCGAATTTTTACGTTAGAAGTATTCATATTTTCTGCTTACTTGGCGGATATCAAGCTCATGCCGTAACTAAAGGACAAAGTCATTTTGTGTATCAACACCGCTATGACCAAGGTCCTCAAGCCAGACGATGACTCTTGAAGTCCGATCGCCAGCCCTTCGAACAGAGCATGAGTAGAGAGCGCCAACAGGAGGACGTATGCGCGCACGGAAAAGGGCGATCCGTGATCGATGTGGTGATGATTATGAGTAGTATGATCAACTTCTCGAACCCGACTGTGCACAGCGCCACTCGTTGAGCTTGTTACTTCCATATCCACTATCTCCACAATTTTAGTGTCAGTACTGATCTCGGTATCTGCATAACCCTCCTCGTTTCGTTCTGCCGGTGAAGCCGTCGTGTTGCCTTCAAAGCGTTTATCATCGAACCGCAAAGTATTGTAGTTCATGTCTTGTAAACGGAACCCTTCAGGCTCCAGAGGCTCCTCCTCCTCCGCATGTTCGTTCTTTACTGCGGAAAAAAGTTTGATATCAGCAGTGTTCGGATTGCATGCAATTAGACTAGCTTGAAAACAAGACAGATTAAGGTATAAACCCTCCACAAAAGGGTACCCTTTCTTTACAAAATTAAATGCAAACTGTTCTAAAAAATCAGCGCAATTCGTTCGAAACCTATGTTATCCTTTGCCGCTGCAAATGTACTCATTTTTTTTCGATCATTAGCTTTGACAAAGAAAAAAACACTTTAACCTATATGTAGTGGATTAACCGAAAAAAATGAAGGTGTTGTAGTTTTAGGTTTAACACTAATTCAGAACAAAAATTTGCGGCAGGTTTATGAACTTTACCATGTTAAAGCCAGCGAAGAACCTTCACTGGTTCTGCCAATTACCTACCCTCGCTGTTTTCTGGGGGCTTTTCAGAAGGTGAAGGTTGTTTGGTTCCGCAGCAAGCAAAAACTGCTTGCTCTACAAACATGACGAAAAAAAAGCCGAGTGAAATCACCAGCTCGGAATATGGATACTCCAGGTCCAGACCGAACGCTCCTTCCATGATCTCCTGGGCCTTTGATATAGGAAAAGAAAGAGCAGTGAGAGAATAGAAGAAGCATTTTTATAACTGCTGTATGTTCGGTGCCCGATAAGGGATCCACGCACATGAGGGCAGCATGGCGCTGTGCGAATATTGTACTTTCCATGACTTTGGCTGTAGCTGTGTAAGTCAGGTGTGACATTAACATGCTCCTGAAAAAAATCTGCAAATGAATTACCAGAGTTTGACTCCAGACCATGGTTATGTTAGGCCTCCACACATGAAGTTGAATAAGGCTCACTAGTACTGGGAACAGAGGATTGTCCTTCACACACAGATGTGCACTGGCATGACTTGCTTTAGCGATTCAGTTGAAAAAACTTGCACTTAACTCACCTCTGGAAGCATGTGCATGAAAAAACTTGAAAAAAAGACGCCGGCCGACATGCAGTTGAGAATGCTGATTACTTTGTTTCGTAAATCTCTGTTGAAGAAATAAAAACATCCTGAAAGTTATGTCTCTTTATAGTTAGGCTACGCGGAAGTTTCACAATGGAATATATAGCATGTAACGGTGGTCCAGTGCTTATGACGTTAAATCTTATTCGTTTTTTTCATGGGGGTATAACTAGGTAAAAGGCACTATACTGTGCTATGCTCTTCCCCTATTTCGAAAGACAAACCGAAAGTGCGAAAAGATTAAGCAGATTTATCGTAAACGCCGACGAGTGGCGTGCTTAAATTTAATTTGGGTTCAAAAATAGTGGATGAACCCTCTTTCTTGTATCTTTCCTTTGTACAAAGAAAACTTACAAACTTTTATGATACTGATCTGCTTGAAAAAGTACGACAGATCCCGCATTTCCCCACTCCGTCACCTAAATTTCCTGGCTTCACCACTAATTTTTGCACATGGATTGCTAGTGCCAGAAAGAAATCAATGAATTGTACTCTGTTGTAGTTGCAGATGTAACCTCCACTGCTCTGGTCACAAAACAAGGTGACTTCAAAGTCCGGAAACAAAGGCTTTACGTTTGCATCAACTGTAGAAAAAACAGCGGCCTGACATTTTTCAACGTTTTGTTTTCATCTCCTGTGTTATTCTTCATTTATTTCCTTAGCATTTTTAACAGGTGGGATGTTTCTAACACGAGTCGCTCAAGTGTTTGTAACCTGGCTTCAACAGCTAGTTGTCATTAGGTGAAATGATAATCGATAGCTATTTAGGTCGGACTGAATTTTTCTTGCTCTTGGTTTGAAAATTTCAAAAATATTTTTCAAATTGGGGGGGTTCACGTCTGGCAAAGACGACAGTAATCGGCTGATAATAAATTTCAACGACAGCTTTCAGGAACAGACACAAATATATTCGGAATACAAGCGTTTACGTTTCAAAAACCTCAAAGGCGAGCTATACAATCCGCCAATCAAAACGTTTTTAGGTTTTCGAGCCCCCTATAGCAGCACTGCTAGTATCTCCCTTAGATGCTGTCCTTAGGCGCACTCATGTTGTTCTACATTCTCTCAATTAATGGTTAATGTCGGATGTAATTAAAACAAACCAGAACAACAAACAGAAAGAGGATGTGTCTTAATTTGGAAATCAATGTCATCGGTGGAAGTCTGTGTATGGTACAAGTGTTTCAATTAATAAATCAAAACCTTGCAGAGAGAATTTTTAGATGCTTAGATCTCCATAACAAGCAATCAAACTACGATATATATCCTTGTAAGTCCATAGTTCATTGACGCAAACTCTTATCCCGAACAGATTTACATTCGAACTACAACTATTTAATCCAAGCATTTGTGAAAGCAAGCGTAGTCAGTTTATTTTTTTCAAACAGCATTAGCTGAGCAAAACTTGCTTACCCGGTAGAGAAGCATCTGTTTTGCAAAAGATATGGTGCAAATCCGCTGCAAAGACCTACTCCGAAAAGCAAACACAAAAGTACAGCCTTCTCGCCTATGATGTCCATATCGCCGAATCTAGTATATCTTATCAAAGGTGAAAGAATGAATAAGAATTTTTGGGTAAAGTTGCAAAAATGTTTAGTCTTTTTCTATCGAAAACCAACAAAGCTACACTGTGCGCAGAACTGCCAGGGAGCGTTGGCATAAAAAAAGGTGGTGGTCTTAAAATATAATGTTTCGAATTAGAGTTTAAAAGCTGTTTTTCTTTCACAAAGTCGCTTCGATAGCTATTCGAGAAGTGTTTCAAAGTCTTCTCATCCCACATCAATATCATCACAGTGCTTTAAGCAATTCTTTAGAAGAACAGCTTTCCACTCAAAACAAATTGATGTAAATGTCAGCAAAAATATTCCACTTAGGGTGCAAATATTTTCGCAACTTCAGTTTTTACCATGGTTGTTGATTGTAAATCCATATTTCATTCAAAGTCAGTCTTGTAGGTCTTGTTAGCGGCTAGTTACCTCATATATGGTCCCTTGCCGTTATCTTCACTATCAATATTATGCGTTAGTTCATATTCGTAGTTTCGAAATATGTTTCGAAAAAAGTTTCATAAATTTATTGTTTTCCAAAGTTTGACTTTGTCCATGCCAACAGTAAGAACTAAATATAAAATAACTGTGCTGTTTTTGAATATTTCAACACTTACGCAACAGCCGCCTGGTACTCCTCGACAACTTCTATTTATAAACAACTGCAGTAAACTTGGCTGTGACCGGTTAATACCCTTATCACCTGGCAATCTACTAGATTCGTTTGCTGACGCCAAGTTTTTGAAAAGTTGCTGAGATGCGCTGTTACCGACACATCTGAGATGGTAATCATTGCCTCCGAATCCATTCTGGAAGATTTATGGCCAACCTAACTCTTAAAGATCTGGTTCAGCCACCACTTTGAAAGAACTGGTCAACACCGATAAAAAATAGGATGAATTTTTAAAATAGCAAATTGCATCACGCAAAAACGTCTGTTCAACTTCAGCATAGCGCAATTTGCCCATGACTCGTAAGTTAAACCGCTTCCAAAGTGCATCATTATTAACTACAACGATAACCCGTAAAAGATCGTTGGAAACATTCTGACTTTCGCTCGATCTGCTCTGGACCCGCCAGGCGATCGTATGCCTTCTGATTGCAGATGTCGATTTTCTTCTTTGGTTGCGATTGTTTCGTCACAGGGACCAGCGTCGAATTAACGAATCATTAAGATCACTGCAGCGTTTATTTATTTGCACGTTTACCTGGCCGCAGCACCAAATCGAGCCTATTTCGTTGTTTTGTGGTTTGCTACGATCGATTTTGGAAAATCCCTCGAGGAGCTCGGTTGTCGGGACCGGGAAGAAGGACGAGGATTTGGCAAGAGCGATTTAGGCCAAACTGCCAATGCCAATATTTGCGACTGGGAATGAGTGGGCCCGACTTGCATTAAACACCGGCGACGAATCGTTATTTCAGTATTCGGCAAAGGTCGCATCCGTTCGTTGACAATGCAAACCTTGGACTGGTTTGCTTGATTAGGATTTTATCGATGTTTATCGGACGACAAAAAATGCATGCTGAATTTCTCATCTCAAGACGAACTTTCAAGCCAACACAATATTTTTATTGCAGATCGACGGCCGTTCAAAAGTTTTGCTAAAGCGTTGCGTACCTTCAGGCTATGTTTACAGTGTTTATAGTGAAAAGTATTATCCAGCGCACAAGGAAAGAAATTTGGTGGTCCTCTTGATGTAATATGCTTTGAAGTTTGTAGCAGAAAAGCAAAGACGTTTTCATTTCTGTCCTTGATAGCTCGCAAAAACTGTACCCGTTTAAGTGACCTATCTACCAGGTCACTGTTACACTCTTACTTACGTTTATCCTTGCTTTTCACAGCTTTTGGTCAATTACGTTTTTGCATCTGATCTACAACTATTTTGCACGTAACAGCGCAACGCATATTTGATGACATTTCCTCGAGGTTTGAACAAATACACTTTAGAACAGGGGTGCCAAACATACGGCCCGCGGGCCAAATCCGGCCCGTTGCGTGGTTGGATCCGGCCCGCAGGATGATTTTGTGAAATAAAAACTTCTTTGTTTGCTTGAGAAGCTTATCCAGTTATACTTCAATAACTGGTGACTATAGATTTCAGTTACTTGCAACCTTAACGTAATTGCTTACGTATATTTTATTGTTTTTCTGTTTCTTTCACGTGAAACTTTCCCGTTTTCTGCATATTTCCTTTTGCATATTCACACCGGTTTGATCTTTCAAACAGGTATGAACATGCAAAAGTTCAACTACTGTTGATAAAGTTTAACACTAGAACTCCGGGAAAAACATACCTT
>JGI24158J21664_10006155_pt1 | contig 15778 bp, 13 predicted proteins | sample Ectturendosymbi3_FD_21664 | JGI IMG/M metagenome (IMG submission 21664)
TTATCACTTTTTGACAAGTGTTGAGAAACAACAGTTGGAGATCGAATAGGCATAATGAAAAGAAAAACAAAAAACGAATGAACGCAGAACATGAAGAAAATCTACAGGTGAAAGCACATGCCTATGTACATAGATGAGTGGATCGAATTTAAGTGAAGGAATTTGGTGTGGTTAGAGTGTTTTTAGCAATACAAAGAAATTAAAAAATAGTAATAAAAAAAGTAAAAAAGTTACAAAAACTAATTAATGAGGTACAAAAGGAAACAAAGCAAAACAGAAAAAAACAAAAAGTGTACTTCATGCCGAAAAGCTAGAATACGCACACAGAAAATAAGAAAAAGTAAATACACACAAAAAATAAAACAGAGGTACAGAATATTAGAATACACAGTATTTTGTTATGGACAGGTGAAATGTTGCTGAAGTTCATAATTGGGAATTTTTTTCATGTAAGAGGTGTTTCTTAAGTTTCAATTTAAAGGTAAAGGTGGTTGAAAATTTAATATCGTTTGGTATTGAAGACCATACACTGCGGACTCAAAATGTTCGGAAGGCAGTGTATTTTATGCCGAAAAAATCTGGTTTTGCCAAAGAAGCAAGTTTTAGCCCTATACTAACAATTTCCGCCATAAACTCAGAATTGCGACTTGCGTGTTACAACGTGTCTTTCTTTATCTTAGTAAAACTTACAGCCATATATTAAACACCATTTTGGGTAAATGCTTCAAATATGAGGTATTTCTGTTAAACAGTTTGAAATTAACTTTTAAATTCAATGACAATGCTAGAAATCTCTTGATCTTGTGCTCCAATGATACGAACAAGAGATGAAATCCATGAACTGCATGAGTTGATCATAATCACCTGCTGAAAACCATCAAGACCACATGTGTGAATGAAAGGGTAGAAACCCTTGATAGCACACACTGAGTCATATGACAGGCCCGACTGAAATATAATCTAATTGCAAGGGCTTAATTGTACAAAATCTACTGGCTACAAGGACGAAATAATTACTGCACACTTTGAAGCAATAACAAGGTAAAGGTTGAAGTCCTGCAGTAAGTATAATCTTACTGTAAAAGTTATGAGAAACTTCCAACAGTAAGATCCAACCAACAATGCAAAATTCTTCTACTAAATTAAGCAACATTTATATGCAGTCACACAACAGCTGATTACAGCAGTCTTCAGATAGGCTGCACAGTAGGCCTACAATTGTAGCAGCTACCAATCCAATGACTGAAACACTTGTACAGATTCTACTAACTGCAATTCAGCTAAATCATTACTACACACCTCAAAGCAATACACGGTGAAGTACCATAGTGTTACTGCAACAGTGATATGAAGTCCGTCCCCAAAAAACAAAAAAAAGCTTTTCAGTTTGGCACTGTAAAATGTAAATTTCATTTTACAGTGACGAATTAAAAAAATGGCCAAGTTTTATAAAATGGCCAAATGTGTTTTTTCATGGCCGGCACACTTCAAAAATGGCCAAATTTTTCGAAATCAGCCATGAAATGGCCAGTCTGGCAACCCTGCCAGTGTTCCCTCTAAGAAAATTGTACACTGAGCAAATGTTTGTTTTGTTGCGCACTGAGCGCATACAATTGCGCAACCACGGAGACGCGCAACCAGTGAAGCGTTCCAATCGCGCTGTTCCAAGTGCACGAGAATGAGATAGCACTGCGCAAATTGTCTGGTGGTACTGTGCATTTGCCTAGTTGCGCACCTTACAGGGAACACTGGCCAGCACGCTTAGTCTAAACCCGCCTTAATCTCCCTCCACTAACATCACCTACTCTCTGTCATTTGCAAAGCCGTGCCCAAATGTTGATTAGGTCTAAAGGAGATGTCACGGATAAACAGAAAGTCAAGATGCGTCATAACGGCGAAGTTGAAAGAAACAAGCGCAAAAGCGGGAGACGGCAAATAAGCAAAGAGTTCCATTTCCCGCACAGTGAAATGGGAACTGCTCCTGAGGTCTAGGCGCTGTCTTTGATTTCCCAGCATATTCTCTTCCAGAGTCGTATGATGTAACTTCCAACACAGCGTTTGCGATATCTTTTTTCGCACTCATAAACAATGCTATTGCAAAGTACGCTTGTTAATTTTATGATAATAGGCTAGCAGGATGACGTTGTGAGTGCTGATGACGAAAAATGAACACTTGCTCTTGATCCTACAATGCAAACTACAGCTTGCAAACCAAAACACTCCACAGGATCAACCTATCTCAAATATATTCTATATAGCTGGCAGGGGCGGATTAAGGTTGTATGGGGCCCCCTGGCTGAAACTTAGAAAAGGGCCCTTTCTATATACAGTCAGGGCCGACCCTGGCAAGTGCGGGTCTCAACGCGAGGTCTAGGCGCAGAGCCCCTCTTAGGACCGGTGCTATGACGTCATCATGCTCAGTCAACCGTGCTACGACCTTTTTGATGAAGATGTTTTAGCGAAATAACTGTATGAATAGCCAAAAAAGACCGGCAGATTTATTGAAGTTGATTTGTATGTACATGATGAGACAACAGTTTCTTTTTTTTGGATGGGGCGGAGGCATAGCTCATGTGACCCGCAGTTACGTCCATGTTTGTGACTAACAGCATGCCTGCTGTATTGGACATAAGACAGTGTACCGCTACCAGTCGTAATCAAGCCGAACCTGAAGTTTGTAAGTAGAAGCTTTGCAATGAAGATCTGAGTGGCGAAAGGAAGTTCAAACTGTGAACTTCAAAGTTACGTCAATCAAACCGAACTGACAAGCGAATTGAACTTACAATGCAACAACTTCACTCTTGTTGAACGGCATTTTCGTTGGAAGAATGACTGACTTGGAGAAAATTGCTAACATCAACTGATTACTAGGGCAACCAACAGTCAATAAAGTCAAAATTTTTCTGCCTTTTCTAAAGTTCATGAAACGTTCACAAACCAAATTTCATACTCATACCATAAAGGAATCCCAAGTTATTAGGTCAAAAAAAAGTCAAAATTTATCATTAGGTCAAAATTTATCGTTAGGTCAAAATTTTCTTGCAGCACAGTTTTTTTCTCTTTATTGATATTTTAGTGAAACTGCAACAACAGATAGTGATATGCTTTTGCAAGTTTAGTTGCAGTTCTGTAATAATAATGGGCTTGTTGCGATTTCTGACGTAATAATGTTGTTTTGCCCACTACTGGACCATTGAACATTATGTAGTATAGGCGAGAAACGTGGTCTTACAAGTACTTGGTTTGGTAAACGCTCAATCCATTGTGCATACAGTGTTTTAGCTTCATGATGTTCTCAGGTTTGACTCTGCTGTAGTTATTAATGTACTTATCAATATATCATCCCCAAAGTCAAACAACCAAATTGTTTGAAACTTCGAAGCAGAGTGCATAAACATGCTTCTGGGTTAACCTCAACACCTAAGGCTGAATTTTTTTGCAGTTGCAAAGGCAGAAAATTTATAGGTCAAAATAAAGTCAAAATTTTAAGTTTTTAGGTCAAGAAATTGGTTGCCCTACTGATTACCTTTCTCGCTTTCGGTAACCACAAGCACAGAAGCGTTCTTGTATGATGAAGATAAAGTCTGAACGCACGATCAGCTATTCGCTTTATGACGCAATAGGAAAGAAACAAACTTCACAAGAGCATCCGCCCAAATTTCCCCAGAAGCCCAATTTTATGGTTATTCTCAATGCAACCACTTGGATGCCAATGCAAACTGTTAATTATGTGAATTAGAAATGTAGTGTGCAAAGATTGCACAACAACCACGCTACAGATGTAGAAACAAATTACTAAACGCAGTAGAATGCGCATGGTTGATCGGTGAAATGGAAGCATGCAGCCGCCCAATACAGTGACAAACTGGAACGGGTGTGTTGGATGACATTCACAAATTTGCCTTGCCTAGGCTGCAGGGCAGCTTGAAGTGCCTTTACATTTGTGAACCTGGACTTCAAAGTAATCGCTTTTCTACCAATTTACGCGCGCGAATAGGCAGAATACAATGAAAGTTTCGTGCGGAGGCAATTGATAAAGGTATTTTGCACGACCGACAAATAACGCGAAACAACTTCGTGGAGAAAGGAAAGATGGCAACACTTCATAAAATTGTGCGCTGGTTTGCGTGAGATTTTTGGCTTCCACAAGTTCAGCCTCTCATCTTTTGTCATCTTTTTCAATGTCATAGAGTCAATTTAGCTTTGACGAAATATTAAAATATTAATCTTAAGTGTGTTAAAATTTGCAAGCCTCTGTCAAAATGCAGATGACCCGCAACCAACTAAAAACGTTCCAAAACGGGAGGACCTTTCCAGAACTGAACAACGTTACGTTAGCAGAACTGCCATCAAAGTTAATACGACAGACACTCGTTTTGACCTGCTCATTGCGAGTTGTATCACTACAACACCTTGCTTGCAAGTTGCAATAGCTGTAAGTCGACTCAAGGGCGAACGCAAGCGGGGGTTTGGGGTTAACTGTTGCAGTTGACTGCATCGCCTTGAACTACTGAGGCAAGCACAAGAAAACGATGGCAATTCGGGGCATTAACTAACAGCAAAGCAACCAGCAGCAATACAGCTCCCTCGACGAGTTCACTCTGCAACTACTAGGTTGCACTATTATTTTATAGGGATAAGTGAACTACGATAATTCGCTTGTGGTGACTGTCACAGTGACTTGTTACTCATGGGAACCATCTAGCGGTAACCATTTATTTTCATGTGGCGCCATCTACCGGCCGCCACATATCCCCCCCCTTGAACTTGCTATTTTACAAAAACTTTGTTATAAGGTGAGTGTATAGGACTTGATTTTTTACAAAAATAAGGTGAGTGTGTGTAGTCAACAAACTTCGCTTGAAAACATGAATATAACGTCAAATTGTGACGTCACAAACAGCGCACATCAAAAACAAATGACCACCATCTGCCACTGAATGAACCCCTCCCCCCAAGAAAATTTTCTGCGCACGCCACTGGGTCGACTATTGCACTAGTAACGATCAAATGCGATCCATAAAGAGTGGCAGATGGTGGAGCGCAGATACAAAAGCAACCCACCCACCACATCGTGGGGCCCCAGAGGCGCGGGACCCAATGCAGCTGCATCGACTTAAGGCCGGCCCTGTATACAGTATATATAAAAACTGAATGAACGAACGGAAGCACTTGTATTATTGAAACAAATGAAGCTTGAGCAAAAAAACGAATCATTAACTTGTATCGAAATCACAATATGAAGGAAACTCATGGATTTAGCAAACAATATAATGTATGTATAAATGAATTAATAAGCCTTCATCTTGAGGGTGTGTGGTTACGTTACATGGATTTTTTGCGAGCGTTTTTGAGAGCAAAGTCGCTGATCAAATCACTGAAGGTTAGTGACAAGTGGCGTGCAGAAGTCTGATGATGCCCGGGGCGACTGCTTGATTGTATGCCCCCTACGGCCTACCAAATTGTATTATTGAGAAGCAGCGTATGATGGTCATTGTTACTGGATATACGCTGTTTGCAAAGTCATAATCTGACGTCATATTGGCGTTTTCAAACCAATATTTTGGCGAAGTTTATTGACGCAATCATATTATTCTACACGCACTCTACTTACTCGTTGTTGTACAATGTGCCACTGTAATGAGCATAAATTATTATCAGCGCTTCAAGTTAAGAGACCGGAGAAAAACACAGCAACCAACGCTACCACGGAGCAATTTATACAGCAACTGCAAAAATATCCGGCAACTCGTTAAAAATGGGAGTAGAACACAGTGCTACGTCAGCGCAGTTCACAACTGCAAAACTGTCTGCCCGAATGTCTCGTTGAATGGCAGTTGAGCAAAGAAGGTATGCGGCTGGGATGGCGGACAGCCAGGGATGACAGTTTGAAACTTGCTAAACTACACAAGAATTAAGAATGGGCATAAAGTATGCAAGAAAAATTCATTTTTTATTACGTGACTGTTAGCCTTATATGTACAACTACCGGAGGGGCAGAACAGATACGGGGTTGTGTGGCCGTTATAATCAATCCGCTTACACTGCCAATTAGTGACAACGCTCGAAATGATGCACATATTGCAAGCACAGGTGTGCGGCTGTATTAGCGCACATCCAGGGTTGCCACATTAAAAAAAGCAACGGGAAACCAGGTAAATCAAGCAAGTTGAAATAGGACAGCTTTGAAATTTGTCCCTGAAGATCAATTAAACGTCCATTTATATCTTTCAAGCCTTTTTCGTGATGCTACCTTGATCGCACGATCTGGAAAAAAGTCACGTCACTGTCAGTTTGATTGGGTGTGCGCCGCACACCTAGAGTATAGGACCCTGGCATTGAAAAATGTGAAAATCACTGGCATTTGAATACGTAAAACTAGTGTTAGCAAAGCTTTCGAAAAATTACAAAAAGTTTCGAAAAATTTAATGGATGCAGCATGTGTTAGCAGCTTTACAATAGCACAAATCTCTAGTTACATCCTTTTCATTTTTGTAATTTCATTCGTTTGATCCCCCTCTGCCTTGGATGCCTAGGGCCGTCGCTCCGTTCCCCCTCCTCTTTGCAAGCCACTGTTAGTGACTCTACAATATCATTTTCAATGCTCACCAGGGAGAGAAAACAGAGCCGCTGTTGAGCCATGCAACTTCGAACCTCATATTTTATTCTTTATATTTTTGAAAAAGATCTCTCCCCACTGCAGTCTGATGTTGTCATGGACAGATAAATGCGAACTCCAATATGAACGTTTGGGAAGCTAATACATGAAACCTTTAGGAATGCAAATGTGATTAAATCCACTAACACGATCACTCCGGCGCCGCTATCACGGCCAGTTCATTGCCGTCCAGTGGGTGGTCGTGCTAACGGGGTTCCACTGCACATATATTGATCAAAATGATAATTTTTGGGTAAATAAAATTTTCTTTAAAAAATATTTTCAGAAACATCAGCTTTCCATGTCAGGTTCCTCAACCTTAAAACTAACCTGGCGAAAGTTTTCAACCTTAAAACTAACCTACCGAAAGTTCAACCTTAAAACTAACCTAACGAAAGTTCAACCTAGCTTACCTCCCATAATAGCCCAGTTTGATTTGTCCTAAACTGTTATGGTAAAAATATATAATTGTACTCATTGTAATTTAGTATTTCATTCTTTCTGCTCACAATCAAGGACAAATCAGTAAAGCTATTAGTAAGAACAAGAGCATGCACTCACTTATCGATAACTGTTGTGAAACTCACTTTCACTTATTATGTATAGTTTTACGTTCATTCATAGACATAACACTACTGAATTGTTCTTATTTTGCTACTGCACTTAGAATATCGAATGGCACTCAGCAAAATTCTTAACTAAAAGCCCATCTTACGACGTACCAAAATCAAACGAGTCACAGTTTAGCGCGAGCAAGTTCAGAGTTACTTGAACGAAATACAAACAAAACTAAAACGTTCTTGATACGGTTTATTTCTTGATATCAGTTAACATTTGAAGTATCTTGATAACTGCCACCTTTCTGTTTATCATTGCATTTATTCTGTTTTAAGTCAGTTATCAAGAATAGTACCAAATAATGGCGATTCACATAAACGTAGTATGTACCAAAATATCCAAACTTGCATCTTGGAAGTGAATAGAGCCAGATTTGGTAATGAAGTACCAACTCTGATAGTCCTGCCTTATAACACCATGGTTTATTATCCTTAGCTAAAATCTACTTCAGTTGACCATTGTTGAGAGACCTGACACCACTTAACAAGTACCCAACTTGCTTCAGGGCTCTCTGTAGGGCCGATGTTCAAATGACGTGAATACCGCATGCGCATCCGAAACGGAAATAAGACAAGCGGGTGGAAGACCTTACCTTTTTAGACTTTGAAGTACCAACTTGCTAGTGAGTGTCGGCCAGACCAAACGTCAGAAGATGAACTACTTTACGTCAACGAAGCATTTTCTACGAGTGAACAGAGTGCCTATTATCAATCCCGATTGGCGATGGTATCTTTTACAACGTATTGTGTATTGTTCACACATTACTCATTTTTACCGACGTAGAAATTGGGGCTCCTAAATTGTGGACCATTGGCTGTAGCCCAGTCAGTCCCCCTTAATTCGCCACTGATAGCTGAGTTGAAAGACCCCAGTTTCATACAAAGCCCATAAATATGTTTTGATATGCTTGGCGACAACTTTTGAACTTGTGTCTTTGAACGCGCAATGTCTCTAGGTTAATTGCAAATACAGTATAGTCTAAAAGTGTTTTGAGCAAGAACATATAAAACGCTGAATGAGAAAGACCAACGGGAACAAAAAAATAAACGTCATTTTCGAACACAGTAAAACTCGAAAGGTTTTAAATTGTATTGGTAATACCAACGCAAACACAAAAGATTTCAATAAAACAATGTAGATAGGACGTTTCAAATCAATAATTTTCATTGTCGGTAGTATTCAGTGACTCGTCAGCAAGATTCATTCACTAAAACTTGCTGACAATGAATAGCGCTGTCGTTGAGCAGCTCCAGGTTGTTTGGTGGCAGCGTTCTGTGATGACTCACACATAAGTAGCACTCCAAGATTTCTCCGAATATTGGCACAAGCTCATGTGAAGTACCCAAGTGAAATCCTCGCATGTTACTGAAGTTATTGTTGGTTCTGTTTCGCATTGTCGGTTAACTACCGGCATCTGGGTCAAAGCATGTCGGAAACGATTTCCTCAAATTTTCAAAAATAAGTAACTTTTCATGATTTTTATCCATGAATGCGAATTTTCCCTGTTTTCAAGGTTTATAGCATCTGTAAGCGAGACTTCCTAACAAAGATAGGAAGCAGCCATCGCGGTTGTATTGTAACAGTGATAAAACAAGAGCGGTTTGCCACAAAACGGTTAAGATTTAAAGCTGTTTGGTACAGTGTGGTGTTTGCGTTTGAGCTCGACCTAAAATGGTACGTAACATGTTGAAACTCGTTAAACGTTTCTATAAGATTCCTGGTCTTTCTGCTACTCATGTATTTCGTACTTCGTAGTGCTTGCTCTAAGTCTATTCTAGCCTAAAACCGCTCATCCTAGACCTAGAGTCTTTTATACCAGTCAAGCTAGTCCGTAGGCACAGAAACTTGCTACAAGCATGTTGTAAACAAGGAACAACTAAATCTACAGCAGACTTTTTAAGCCAAGTTACATAAGCCTTGGCAGTGAAGAAAATTTTCACCGATCTGCTGCTAAAAAAGGTTACATCTACACCTTCTATGTACAGTGATACCTAGAATCGAATATCTTTATTTATTTTTTCTTTTTGAATAAGATTTCATAACTGAAGATGTGTAGGGTTACGTGAAATCGGTTTCCCATTGAAAAATTTGCTGATAAGAGTAGATTCGATTGTGTCACCTTCGTGGAGACTAATTACCATTTTTCTTTTTTAGTATATCACTCTAAAAGCGGCGACGATGTCCATTTTTCACCGCCAAAATTGAATAACCCTGTACCACTGATAGAACTGGTCAACGATTCCTGCTGCAGTTAGAAACAGTGTCAATATCCCTTTTCGCAACTCGGCTCCCACCAAGTGGTGGGCAAATCAAACAACATTTCGTCCGTTAGCCCTCAGATGTAGATCAATGTTCTAATGCTGTGTCCATTGCTGTTGAATCTACGCCATGTCAGGGACTTCCGGCAACTTCTGCCATTACCCTACCAAGCCCACGTCAGAAAATGTTATTGGCTTGACATCACATCTGAATATTGCATACTGCAATTCCATAAGCAACATCCCACCACAAGATTAAGATACGAACAGTCCCTGTTTAAAGTCATGGGTGGCCTGATTATATCATTCTGACAAGTCGCAGGCGTGCAATTTTTCAACCGAAGGTGTAGTGGTCGCAGATCCAATCCAACCGCTGCCTATTTTTTGCATATCCAGCAAATCACAGTACGCCACAACATATGGTGTAGGGGAGATACACACCAAGATTTCACAACCTCATATCGTTAGGAATTATTTGACAGTCTACCTTGGACATATTGCACAGCATCAACGAACCACTAACTTGTTATTGATTGTCCCATAACACACCCACGCTGAAACTTAACTTCAGTCAAGAATGATCGCAGCGTCTACATAGCCAACTGTAAAACATTAGCGTGTTAAACAATAGCCTCACTGCAAGTGCATGCGTCTCTCCAAGTCAAAAATACGTCGGAACTGTGTCTTCCTGCGCTTCACCACCAAGACAAACGGTGTTGATTTACAACATTTTCACTCGTAATATTCTTACTCAGCCGTGACATTAACCACAAGCTGCGAACAAGTTCCCATTGCGTGTAAAAAGCCACTTCTGTTTGCTCTACAAACATGCCAAGCCTCTGTAGCTCAACGTACGCTTTGCACGGGTTTACAAAGGGAAACGCGTAATTGATGGGCGGATTTCGAAACGTGTCAACGTGTATAGGTGAGCAACTGCCGACGAACTTCGATTTCCGGTATCACATTATTGCAATTATAATATGAAGTATTCCAGGGGCGTAACAAAGTTAGATGGCGCCCGGGGAAAGAAGCAAGTTTGGCGCCCCCCTCTTCCAACATAAGGTCTTTCGGAAGCAAATGCACTATATTGAAGAAAGCACTTGTGACATTGTTGGTACATTTCCGCGCCTCCCGCGGTCATTCGGCGGACCCCGCAGTGATTTGGAACCCCCATAGTAATTCAGCGCCCCGGAAACTGTTCCCCCTTGCCACCCCTCGTTATGCCCGTGACGTATTCACAGCCAATATGCACGAGTATTTTATCATTGCACTGGCGTTGTCACTGCCTGTAAACATGTTCAGAGGTACATAATTTCGTTTAATGTGCTTCTTGTGTGGTGCCACCAAAGACTGGGAGGATTAAAAACTATACACAAGTTGCGTTGACCACTGACCAGTGAACGAACTGAAGTATTTTTGAGTCGCTATAAAACTAACTACTGAATTAGACGTGTTTTAACTTTAAAAATTTTTGTCTCGCTTCAACCGCACACGTTCAGCCATTTGTCTTCCAATCAGGAGCCGAGTTTTCTAGAAAAGCTTTCTGGGGATACAAACTTTGTGTGATATACATGTTATTGTGCATTTCACACAAATATAATATTATTTTTTGTGTTTCGTTAACATCACCATGTTCAATCAACCGTAGTACAACCTTTTCGTAAAATTGGCAAAATGTGAAGCAAATCATGGGAAATGATATAATTTGCCAGGTTTTAAGGTTTTTTGGTGGCAATACATTTTATGGGTCCAGAGTGATTTTTGTTATATGTTCGGAACAAATTTTTTTGGGAACAAGAAAATTTGGGGGGCACAAAAAATATAGGGCACTGCCTACGAAAGCCCGGTGCCTTGCCTAAATGCCTTAATTGGCTACATCAATGGTGTTATGGTAGTTACATAGTACTGTGCTAGTACTTGACAATGATTACTAGGTACTGTATTTGCTTCTGTACCAAGTACACAAAAATTTAGTATTAACGCTTGAAGTGTTCTTTGTCAAAGTACAAAGCTTCAATTATTCTTTAAAAAACAAGCAATAGACCTATATTAAAAGTAGATTTTATGAACGTTTATCTCTGAAATTCCATTAACTGGCATGGCTGAGCCCTACAATGACCCACAAGTACGCCGAAATCATACCGTTGTATGTCATGTACATCGGGATATCATTTAAATTTTTCCAAACACACGGCACCTCGCATCATTGGACTTCACAAATTCCTTGGCAATATCTTGGCAGGACAATTCACTTAATATATCCCGATTTGCACAACTACATTATTTTTTATCACAAAATATTGGGAGGGAAAAAAATGTGGCCCCCTTTGTCCACAATTTGGGGTCATGTCCCCCATCCCCTGAACCTCGTCCTTGCTTCCTGTTCAAACTAAAACTAAGGTGACCAACTAGAAATGTCGGAAAACCACTCTTTGCTTTTGCACAAAAGGTAACACAACTCTGTAGCTTCCTGACGCTTAGTTCAGGCCCACATCAAGCGAACCATAAAATTCAGTTAATGAACGTTACCGGCTTTACTCGAACAAGCCAACAAAAAGTGATAAACGAAAATTTTGAGGAAGAGCCTTGTGCTGCGAAGAGCCTATGTCTTTCTGAGAAACAGCCTTATGCTGTGGGGCAGCCTAGTGCTGCAGAGACGCAAAGACCTTACATCTTCTCAACTAACGGACCAACCTTCTCGGTCCTTGTTATGCTCGGAATAGAGAGATGCACCCAAGTTCTCCGCAACTAAAATGACCACCACAACTGTCGCCAAGGGATGCGGAACAAGGTAAAAATGCAGCCCGACAATTACTCGAGGCCTGATTTACAACTACGGGGAAACGTCACGTGAGGACAATGCGCAAGCAAAATAGGCCGCAGTTCCGCGAACGTTACAACTCTGTACCTGCTGAACGCAAGTTGCCATTTTTGATTAAAGACGAACCAAGTGATGAGTGCGTCCATTTCCGTGCCGGTAGATCTGGAGTTCAACTCCCAGCTGGGCCTTACCAAGACCTTACAAAACAAACCGGATCAAATGAAACAAACATTTTCAAACTCAGTCGGGACGCTACAAGTTCACTGTAGTTATAAAGTGCCTCAAAACACCAAAAAAATTTTCTAATATTGACTGTGTAAGACATTTAGTGTGGTTAAAAACTTATTGTAAGTGAAAGCAATAGAATATACATCACTTTGCGATTTAACAAGTTTCTAGTGCGAAAATTCGTAACTGTCACAATTAAGCAGTGGACTACACCGTACGAATAACAAAACGCGGTTGATGGTGAAGCGCATTTTGTTAAAACCATTAATTTGCTCGGTTATTTGATTGAATATCTATTTATTTATTTCACCTTGTACCAAGCTTTGTCTTTGCTGCGTGTGACCAAGCGGGAATGAAAATTATCATACCGAGATATTTTGTCTCCCCAGAAGCCCAGGTATGCTGCAAGTAAGCGGCAATACACTGCAGCAGAAGTTCAAGTACTTTGGGGTGGTATTCGCGAGTGACGGAAGACGGAACAAGGAGATTGATACGGATTGATAAAGCTAACGTAGTTCTGCGTGAGCTTTATCGCTCTGCGATCAGAAAAACGGGTTTTTCAAACACTGTAAAGAGGTCAGTTACTAAAACGGTCTTAGTTATTATCCTCACCTGTGGGCATGAATCTTGAACAATGACTGAAAAAATGATATCTCAAACACACGCAGCAGGGATGGGATTTTGTCAGAGTTCACGGCATGATACTTCGCGAAAAAGTGCGCAGCTGTGAAATTCGTAACGTCCTGAGTGTCGAGTAACCTCTTCTCTGAACCGAGAGATCTCAGTTACGATGCTTCGTCCACGCGTCTAGAAGGCCATAGTAAAGATTGGCGCGGCAGTCCTGCTGGCCCCAACCACTGAAAACCGGCCTTATGGTCGACCGAGGGCCAAGGGCCGTGACTACATCTCCGACCTGGTTTATGGTCGTGTCTTGGTGTGGAGCCAGCAGAGCAATTTGAAATTGCTGAAAATCGTGATCGAAGACACATTTCGAGTGCTCCTTGTTTTCCTCCATACTCTAGGTTGTCAGCAAAAACTTTCGCTGAAGTAGGGCTTCGGTGAATATCAGTTATAAAAATACACGTTTAGCTATAGCTTTGCTTGTTGTTACGTATTTGCACTAAGAGTTGATATTATGCTGTTTGTTTAAACCAGTGGTTCTTCAAGTTTTTTTCACATTCCTCCCTTACAAACCCAAACACTGTCAGCTCCTCCCCAACAAAGATCACAAATTATNATTGCAAAAATTTCACGCTACCCACTGCGAAGACACAGCAGACGATTATGAACCAAACAGGCTCACTCACTGCAGTTGTGCCTGCAAGTTACTGCGATTTACTACTTGACTGGCGCATGGTCCGCCGCTTGATTATGGTGCTGGTTGATAATCGCAGCTTCACCCGCACCACCACTAACGGCAAATAGAGTAAATAGAGTAGGTTACGAAGCCTCAGGAATGGTGTCCCTCAGCAACTCGACCTGCCACCCCCTCTCTCCAACATCTACATCTCTGACCAGTGGCAATTCTAGAATTATAAAGGTGAGGGGCACTGGGGAGCCAAGGAAAAAGTAAGGGGGCCAACATAAATGTCAATCTTGCATGGTGATTCTTCGTTATTTTTAAGAATAGGTTGCTATGATTAACCCTATCAAACCCAACACAGGCTTGTGAATATTTTTAAATATGAACTAGCGTTATTATTCACCAGAGACACCTAAACGCCAGTGTAGATGCAATAACACACGTGTATTGCTTTGTCGAATATTCTGTGCTAATCATACAACTTCCACAGCACTGCACACTTAAAACGAAACACCATTTTCCGTACACAAATGTGCCGACCCCACATGAACGAAAATAGCTCCACGATAGTGACTACAATTCACATGAAAGCGAAATGTTTCCAACCACGAATTCCATCTTGACAGTTGACACGGAGACAAGTAGGCTGTTGAAAGCCAACAATTAGTTTCATCAAAATATTCTTGCTGAAAAGCACATAAAATAAACCATCTGCCAACAGATTGGTGACCACTGACTAATCCGTTTTTGTGGTAGCTTATGGACATTTTGTGATTGTGGTGTAACCGTAACTCTGTTATGCAACTACTATTACGAGTGCAATGCCTATCTGCAGCATGTATAGGGTTAGTTAGGACAGTGGTTCCCAAACTTGTTCGAACCGTCACCCAAATCAAGGTAGCGATTATGTCCTATTACCCACCAATAAAAAATTTTCGCATTTCATGTCGAAAATTTCTTTTGCAGTGATCGCTCATAATAGAGAACAACAATGCGGTTTGGTTCTGCGTTACCTCTCGAAGAATCGCATCTTGCCCCCGGGGAGTAATTTACCCCCGGTTTGGGAACCACTGGGCTAGGACTATTCAATGCAGTTAAGTTCCGTACGGGCCACTTTTTTGACCCGACTTTGCAACTTTTTGCAACTCCATAACTCGCCGGCCGAATGAGCTAGAGAGGTGTTCAAACCCTCTCCGGATTAGGTAAGTCTTCTAGTCAACTTAATTTTTTTTTGTTTTGGGTTTGGGGTTCTCTGTGGGTGACGTCACAATGGTGGCATGTTTTCGCGATTTCATGGCGATTTTATAGCTGAGTTTACCTGGCACTAGGCTCCGACCCAAATGGTCATTATTTTGGTTCGAGCTTTTTTGGATTCAAGGCTATCACCAGAGTCTTTTAAGCCCTTGATTGTCTTGCTAGCATATCTGGAGCCAAAATTACAGCTGAAAAAACAAAAATCGGGGAAAATTCTGCTCCCACAAACACTGACCTCGGGTAGGCTATATTGTATCCATGCCGGGCCATGCCCATTCTTCGCCAGCAAATTGAGCTAGAGAACTGTTCAAACCCTCTAAAAACTTAGAACGTTTTGAACTTTAGAATGGTATAGTATGGTTTAATCATGCATTTTTGTGACTCTAATCACGAAATAACACGAAGCAGCAAGAAGAAATACAATGACATAATACATCACTAGTTGATTATATAGTGATGAAAAAATATAAAAAATAAGACATTTCACGTTTCGCAGCTTAGTAATTGTGTTCTAACGTGTTGAATCACAAAGGGTTGGACCACCTGAGTCAAGTTCTCAGCCAGCCCTGCTGCTAACACAAACCAAATTTTAATTGAAGACGTTTTACAAGTAGTAATAAAAGTAATAAAAAGCGTCA
>JGI24158J21664_10006156_pt1 | contig 15778 bp, 9 predicted proteins | sample Ectturendosymbi3_FD_21664 | JGI IMG/M metagenome (IMG submission 21664)
GTAAGATGTCTGGAGGGCATTACCTTCTAAATAGAGTGACTGCTTAGGACTTACGGACCAGTCGCAGAAATCTCTGCGTCAGTCCAAAACCCCAATTGCTTCTCAGCCAAGTACTCGAAAATTATGAACTTAAGATTGTTCTTAACTACAATAAACCTCGGTCAATCCGGAGTACTGAGATATCGGTTAGTACTGAGATATCGGTTAAAACTACTTAAACTGAACGCATTTACGACCCAACAGCAGACTTTCGCAGAAGCAAAATGAATTTAGTGATGTATTTACAATGGTACAAAAGACTAGTAACCGCCATATCCAGGCAGTTATGAACAATCTCAAGTTCATAATTGTAGATTACTTGACTGCGAGAAATCTGGGATTTCGGACTGACACAGAGATTTCTGCATAAGCAGTCACTAAGACATGTTAACGAGTACAATACACTCAGTGATAATAACTCTACATACGCACACTCAACACTGATCAATGGATTGAAATCGTGGTGCAGCGGCGTGCCTTGAGCGTTATGTTTAACGTGATATGCTATACCCTTGTGTGACGTAATAATCGTCCGTATAATCGAATGGTGCGCGCAGTTGTGGCCGATGTTATGACTATTCTGAACGTTCGTTAGTGATCGTGAGCACGCTTGTGTTGCGTCTAAAAGCTGCCGAACCTTTCTCAAAGACCAGTGAATGCACTTTAAGAACACAGCGTGTAAGTGGCTAAAAATCTGGATTATGAGATGTGAAAAGCGCAGATTTTATACGGTATTGGCGAAGATCCGGATAAACCGAAGATTTTTATAAAGATAAACGTTAGAAATCATTCGTACTGTCCGGTTTTGGCGAAGATCCGGATTAACCGAGGTTTACTGTACCTGGATATGGCGGTTACTAGTCTGATGTACCATTGTAAATACATAAATTCGTTTTGCTTCTGCGAAAGTCTGCTGTTTGGTCGTAAATGTGTTCAATTTAAGTGATTTTCACCGATATCTCAGTACTTAGATGACGTCAGGCTAGAACAATGGTTCCCAACCGGGGGTTCCCAGACCCATGGGGTTCCGAAACAACATTTTCGGAGGTCCGAAATGCAATTTTCGAGGGTGAGAATTTGTATGTTATTGTTGGATGTACTTTTTGTCAAAATAACCAAGATTTCTGAAATCTTGCAAGTGCTATTACTCAAAAGAACATTATCCAACCTAACTATTCCAGCTAACGTTACTTATTGAACAATTAAATTGGTAAATGCGCGCATTGCCATTTCTGCTTCACGCTGCGGTAGAGTTGTAAAAATGTAAACGGGTTCCATGTTGAAACCCGAACGCAAAACCACAAGCCCGACAATTATTTTTGAAGCCCGATTTAGGCCCGAAAGCCAAATTTACCGAGTGAGTCAAGATACGCGCTTCGCGGGGAATTGGTGGCATAGCAAAGTAACGCGACTAAATAATTCACACTTAATCACTTTTTATTGAAGATTTAATGAACTCGATTGCTTCTACAGCAACTAGCGACAAAAGTGTCCGTCGTTCCGAAAAAAATATAGTGTGCAAGCCCGGAACATTTTGAACAACTAATTCCGAACTCGGCCCGAATCAAAAAGCCCGACACGACTGACAACTCTGCGCTGCGGTTACTACGCTGAAGATGGCTAGTGATGCGATTGTGACGTTTAAATGTTTACGGCGCAGTTACGGCGACGTTGTTATTTGATGCTACAGAACTCGAAAGTTTCTGGTTATCAACCGCGCAAAGTTACCAGAAATTGAGTACAAAGTCTTGTCTACTCTAATGCTCTTTGTAACAACATATTTGTTCGAATCTGGATTTTCCTCTCCACCTCATTAAAAACAAATATCGGAACCCTTTGAACCCCTCGAACAATTTTCGTGGCTCTGAGTAATTGTGTGCCAAGGTATGAGCGGATAATTTCAAAGAAGCAGCAAAAGAAGTCACTAGGTTAGTTTCTAATGAGCAGTAGGGTGTGAAAGTTAAACAGTGCGCTGAGTGCTTTCTGTTGTGTCGTCAGTACGCCTGCGTTACGGGCAGGATGCAACTAGCTGATATTTTCAGGGGGGAATGATTGTACATGTTGCAACCTCTCCGGTGGTGTTGCGTTGATTGTGTCATTCACCACGAACGGGATGTGCGTGAAGAATAACACCATACATATATGTGGCGCGAACAAGCAATAATAGAGTGATCGTGACGTGGAAGCTCTGCCGATATTAACTTGTGAACCATTGAACGTTACGGCTAGCGTACGCGGAGAGTGATCATGGCATGCGAACTCTATTGTTGCTTGCTGCCACGGTGTGAAGCTTTGCGCACATGCCGCTCGGGATTTCCGATCGCAACATACGTAACAGCTAAACATGTTTTTGAAAGCGTCGGGGTGGTAATTGCCCTGTTGCCTCACCCCCGGTGGCAGATCTTGTGACGAGTGGTTATTTAAAAAATGAAGACACTGCAAAATCGGATTTTTTGTGATTTCTTCGCTTTCTTGAAAGGAGGGGGTGTGAATGCTACTTTATTTTTGTGAAACGGGTGCCAGCTTCCAAGGTTGGGAACCTATGGGCTAGAAACAACCATCTTCGGTTATTCCGGATCTTCGCCTAAACCGGATAAAATCGTCGGTCCAATCGAATCCGGATTAACCGAGATTTACTGTAATAAGTACCGCTTCGAGGTGATAGAGTTTGTAACGGGTGATTGGTGCGTTCAGTGATGCGATTACGGCCGTGTAATCTCGTAGACCGAGACACAAAACTGTTCGGTCTTGCCAACACAAGTCAAAATGCTTTTTGCCAACCCTATTTTTCTATTCCTTCAAGGATCAGACTAGCAACGATCAGGTTGATGTAACGAGACCTGCACCCTTCGAGACGACACCTGAGGTCGAGAATTGCAAAAATGGGTTTTGCCACTTCATCGCTGGTGTTTAGTTTCATCGTTTTCTTCTTTTCATTATTACCTGTGCGTATCAACGACCCCTCCGTGCTATGTTGCAAAGCGTTTTGTGTTCTCCTGTGACATTGAACTTGAGCAAACACTTAAACAATTCAACGAAAAAATATATTACATATTCATGCCATTTTGTTTCGGGTTGTTCCCTCACTAGATAAATCAAGAATTCTCGACTACGAAAGCAACTTTGAAAACACGAAATGCGGCGACTTATTTCTTTAGCGAATCAGCTTAGACTAAATATACTGTTAAAGGTTCGTTGCCGGTGGAGAGGACGAAACCTGTTTGCAGTTGCTCTTAAGTGCAAATGATGCTTTTTTTTCTAATCCCTCAATGACTGCCCCGGTTTTTGGCTCTTGACTAAAACTTAGCGTCGCGTCTGTCTGGAAGCACACGACAAATTTCGCGCTTTCTGCGTTTGCCATATTTTTGCTTTCGTTGCCAAAAATGAAAAAAAATATTTCATAATCCTGGTCATGCAACGAAAGACAGCATGGCCATCACTCATCAGCAAACATGTAATTTTCGATATTTGCGATGTCCTGAGAGCATCGTAGAACTAAAAATTGCGACATTTTACAAACATGATAAAAATAGAGCTAAATTATTTTTGACAGTACGATCGCGTACTTCACAATTCAACGGTTCGTTATATTGCACGGAAAGTAAACCACTTATTTAAATTTATTTTTTAGCGTAAAAATCTACCATGCTTACATTCAGGAAACGTTTCCTTGTCGACTGTTAAGCTGGTGCAGTTTAGGTGGCAATACCAATGGCAGAAAACATTTGAAATGTGTTGTGAGCCAAGCGTTGACATCTATTCCCATCAGGTGGTGGAAATGGATCTTATCGCGCCTTCCTATCTTCCCGCATTTGCTGGCATTAGATGACATCATTGCATAGGAATTCCAAATGAAGAAAAGGTCGAAAAAGATTTGTTTTATTACTTATAAAGCTTGATCAAAACTCCATGATTTTTCGGCTCTTCTATTAATGGAACAGGTTTGTGACTGATTTCAACTGGCCGAAATAATTAAACTTGACCTGACATGTCCGTTAGCCAAGCCTCGCTGCCAACAGACATTACGCCCGCTTCGCTAATAACCCGCTTGCCGCAGTTCACTCAAGTTGCAGTAAACAGAAAAACGCGCTTAATAGTAAATCCACCTCTGTTACACGCAATAATGTTCCCCCTGAGGTATGCATGCGCAGTACCACCAGACAGTTTGCGCATTGAAATCTCATTCTCGCGCACTTGCAGCATTCCAAAATAGTGTAACGTACGAAAACTGGAATTGGAAAAGTACGAAAACAAGTAGAAGCTATTTGAATTAAATGTGTGTACTTTATGCGTATTTTGACACGATTTTATGCTTATTCTAATAATTCAAAGTTTAAGTCATTTGAAACGTGCCAACTCAGCCTTAAAATATTCATGCTCACTAAAACATATATTTGCTCAATACAAAATTTTCTCAGGGGGAACACTGGTCACACGGCAGGTACTTTGCAGGATGAACAGGCCGCAATTAAATTCTATCCGCTGGTGATGCACTTCGGCAGGTGTAAATTTCTACATAGAAAGCACCACAACATAGAAACCAACAAAAAACAACCACTTGCTTTTTCAAAATGTTTGCAGTCACCGGTTTGAGAAATTGAGTTCTTTCGTCGTAAATAAAAACAAGATCGCTGCTGTTGAGCAGTTTTCTGGTTTCACTTACTGCACATCCATGGGTACACCATTTCGTATTGGTATGACCTGGTGAATGATCCTGTGCATACACATCCATGCACCGTATTCCCGGTTAAACAGCAGAGGTTATACGCATACTTGCACGTCACGAAAAGCATTTTCAAGTACATCTTTTTCATATTATCACAATTCAACTGTATGCAAGTTAAATATAAGTAGTTCACATTTTCCTCCGCGCATTGTCCAAGGATTGGTCACAACAACAACACACCAAATGTTAGTAAGTAAAAAATTGCTTGTCTACAGTTTTTGCCCAGCTTGTCAAACCACCAGATATGTCTTTTATAGTCACGGATTCATGGAAAGTTACTTCGCGGTTGAGAAAGTCGACTGCCTTCTGTGAATCGTTGCCCAAACGACATACAACAACAACAGGGGTAGGTTCGTCCCGGTCCATATTCTGCCGCACATTATCTAAAGCTGTAAAAAGTTTTTCAAGTAATTGTCTGCAAGCTGAAGATCTTTCCTCGTCGCTTTTAGCCAAAGGCAATTTAGATTTACAAAACAATATTTTTCTTATGGAAATATTCGTGGAGTTCGGCAAGGAGCAGATCTGCAACTCGACAGGCTCTCGGACGTCTAACAGAACATGTGGTTTTCCGGCGTCAACGAACTCATTTTTGTACCTTGCAGCGGTAATTCTTTGCTCGTCATCTAGAAGTTTTACAGATACACATTTATCTGTAGCAGCTGATCCACAAAACTTGACATAATCTGGCAAAGTGTTCTTTGTAATTGAAGGTTTGTTTCCACAAACTACACAGTTTGGTTGGGCTCCTCTTAACTTAACAGTCCGCACACCACCCACCAGGCCATCAAACACAAGCAGTTTTTGATGATATGACGGTTCAACGCCAACAATTATCTTGATGGCTTCTAAGGCCTGAAAACATCCAATAATGCCAGGAACTACACCAAGAACTCCACCATCAGAACAGTTAGTAACAGTTTCAGGTGGTGGCGGAGATGGGTATAAGCATCTGTAACATGGTCCCTTACAGTCACCATGTTGTGTTTGATAATTGTACACAGTCAACTGGCCTTCCCATCGCAGAGCCGAACCAGATACAAGGGGCTTATTTGCCAAAACGCATGCATCATTGACTAAATAACGAGAGACAACATTGTCAGTAGCATCAATAACAACACAATAATGCTTTACAGTGTCAACTGCATTTTGCCTATCCAGTTGCATGTAAAATTCTTCTACAGTTACTTTAGAATTAATAGCTTTGACAGCTTGAGCAGCTGAGTGAGTTTTTCTCGTTGACTTCTTGACACCAGATTCTGTGTGCAGTATTTGTCTGTGCAAGTTACTGGTTTCTACAGTGTCATAATCAATTATACCTATCTTTCCCACACCAGCAGCAGCAAGATATTGAATTGCAGGACAGCCAAGTCCACCAGCACCAACAACCAACACGGACGCTTGTCTAAGAGCCAACTGTCCTGGAACACCAATTTCTGGCAAGATCATTTGTCTACTGTATCTGGTGACATCTTCTTGATCAAGGCGTGCATCATTAGTTGCACATTCTCTGTTATTGTCACTCATGATAAGCAAANTAATTATTAGTNCCTTAGTATATCTTAAAATACAGATATAACGTTTGTTTATCTTTTCACTAGTGTACAACAAAGAATGATTACTTTTTACCAATGAAACCTGTTTTGATAGGAAAATAGAAATCACTCAGTACCAATGTAAAGTTCCTCAAAGTGCAAATATCTAAATAATAAAGTAACACTAAAACCAGCTTTAGGATATCACATCTTCAATACACCTCATTGGAAAACTTTAACACGATTTGCAAGTGCAAACTGTTTCCAAGCTTTCTATACCAGTCAGTTGATGGACTTGCTCAATATTAAATTGCTGACATAAAAGAATGAATAAGTTGAAACATTATGATTCAGAACCATTTTCCAGTCCTTGCTTTTCTTGACCAGGCAGGATGCTGTACAGTTCAAACGTGTACTTCATGCCAACCCACAAACTTCTTGTAAAACATTACTTTATTTCTAACAAACTCAAAAGACAACTTTTCTATTTAAAACATTCAGCAATCTTTCCTGGTACTGCGACTTAGTTGAGATGTTTTACTTCTATTGACTATATAACGAGTCATTAGTTAAATAAAACGTTTTTGAAAAATTAATTACACTAGGAAAATAATTTTTGGTGGCAAAATAATTGCTTGCTATTTCCATATTGCTCCAAACTACCTTTCCACATGTCCACAGTTTTTCAACCTAAAAGAAAACATGACATATCAGGTTATCAGCATGATGAAGCACCAGTTCAAATACAGCAATTGGAAGTTTATTGGATGCAAAATGTTTTAAAAGACACGTTTATTTATTACTCCAGAAGAAACAAACAGCAATAATTTAAAACTTTTGACTGCTGCAGATGTTGGATCATTCTTTACCAAATCACACAACCATGTGACCACTAGTCACAGATTTTGATGAAAATTTATCAGCTTATAGAGCAAATCATTCTGAGCAAAATGACACTAATTTGAGCAAAATTGGGTCAGCAGTTCCGAAGATACAAGAGTTTGAAAATTGGCTGTTTTTGTGANTGGTCATGCATGAAATTTGTTTGAAACCTTGACATTTGTCTTCAAAATTTAATACAGCCATGTCCAACCAAATGGCTTTGCTGGGCCAAAAGTTATGTCAATATCTTCATGAGAGCCACACATTGAATGACTTGCTTTCATTTTAGCAAATCATAGTTTAGTTTAAAGCTACTGAGAGCATTTGAATACTAACTGCAATGGTAACAGTTGCATGGTACTTTCAATTACTTCCAATCTGTGTATGATGTCAGCTTTTTGAGAAGTGATTCGAGGTGTCGGCGATACGTGAGTGTCCTGTCCAATGTTACTTCGAAGTATTTGGACTCAGAGTAAAAGATTGCGTTTTGTTGAAGTTGACTTTCAGCTCATGTTTAGTTTCCTTGTTGTTGAAGTGGAAAACTCCCGACACCATTTTTGTAGTGCTGAGCTTTATCTTCCTGTTCTGAAAGTATTTGCCCATAGGCTCCATGTCTTTGAAGAGCACTCTTTTCACTGCTTGCCAGTCTCCATCAGCATGCATGACTGCTAAGTCGGCAACGTATGCATACTTTCTGGAGAATGTTAGTGGCAAGTCACAGGTGTAGATTTTGAAAAGAAGAGGTGATACGACGGATTTCAGCAAATTCCGTATCTCACAACTCATGAAGAACAGGGCCCACAAGTCCACAAGGCTGGTCAGCAACACCAAAGAGCCATTTTTTACTTCATGTTTTTATGGGAAACTAGGCTATAATACAGGTCTTTAGAGGATTTGATTGACTTTTTAGCATATCTGGTTCCAAAATTATGGTACAAAGACCAAAAATCAATTAGGGGAATCCCCACTAATCCCCTATGGAATTCCTACAAAATTTGGGGAATTTTTTTCTAAACTACAATACATGACTTTCCAAGTGTTTAGGGGATTTGAACAGCTCTATAGTCCAATCAGCTGGTGAGTTATTGCCTTCAGCCAAAATGGCCAAAGCTACCTTTTGTGGTACTTGAATTTTCATCCAATTTTTGGTCTTTGAGTCATAATTTTAGCCCCAGATATGTCAGAAAGCCAATCAAGGTCTCCAAAATGTCGGATTATAAGTTTCCAAAAAAACTTGAGTCAAAAATGATTCTCCCTGAGGGGGAGCAGGGGACATGCACCTGCCAGTTAACACTTTGAGAGCCGGGGTACGATATATTCGTACTTTGAAATCGGCCTAAAACCAGCAGTTGTCAGTTGCCTTACCAACGCCATGGATTCTCCACTGATTGCGCTAGAGAGCTGTTCAAACCCTAAAATGGATCAGCCAATTATCTAGTCTGCACCCGAATAAAAATTTTTGAAAAAAAAAACACAATTTTTTTAACGGGGTTGCAGATTTTTCTTGAGTGATGTCATAAGTGAAGTAGTTTTTGGGCCATTTTGGCTCATGTTACCTGGCCTAGGGCCCAACCACTAGGCCAAAGTATTTTGCGGAAGTTTTCATTGGAAACTAGGCTCAAATCCAAGTCTTTTGAGCCTTTGATCGACTTTCTGGCGTTTCTGGTTCAAAAGTTATGATCTAAAATAAACACACTAATTAATTATCTAATTAGTCAAATATTTTTATTACTTTAGATCACAACTTTTCAACCCGAAACCCCATCTGGTCATCCAAAGTATCAAAAGACTCGGTCATAGCCTAGTTTCCAATAAAAACTTCAGCAAAATACTACCATCTAACGGTTTGGGCCCAGGGCCAGGTACAGTGGGCCAAAGTGGCCTAAAAGTCTTCCACTTATGATGTCACTCAAAAAAAATCCTCACCCCCAAACGAAAAATTTTTTTTTCGAGTGCAAACTACTCGACTTGCCGAGTCTTGAGCTTTTTACCGGGTCTGTAGTGCTTACCGGACCAGAGAAATTCCCACGCAAAGCCACGTACGATCCAGCTGTTTTTGCGAACTGCTTGAATTAACATGGCTACGAAAGTGTAAGAACCACTGCTCTAGATAGACCATTCTATGGTGACGAACATAGTGAAACCAATTCCTGTTCTTCATTACCTGTGTGTAGTGACAACACGCACTTGTCATCTGTTGTACGAATATCAACTTAAATTAATCCACAATTTTCAGTATATATAGCTTGATTTATGACAATTGGTTTGTGTGTGTATTCCAACAAAACACTACAGTTACCCAGAGCACCAGTAATCAGATATTTTTCATGTACTGCTAACAAGCATTAGTATATTATATAGCATACCTGAACGAAAAAGGACACACCGATGTGTAAAGCAGCTAGCTGTCCTGAGTTTGCAAATACATATGTGTTACATACAAAACTTTCAAACTTTTGAGATCAACTGCAACCATTTTGTTTTTTGGATCCACTCTTATTGTCACCTTTCACTTTTGTTTTCATTGTTGGTTCAGTTATCTCAAGTCCTGTGGTCCATGTTTGGTTGGTGATATTTTCAATTAAGATTTAATACAAAGAACAGTATTGATCAGAATTTTTATGTTTTATTACAATTTTTTCATCAATTAAACTACCCGAAATAGTTGCATTGCAAGTGATACATTGAAAAATATTAAATTTTTGAAAAGTCTTGTTCATGATACACGACAAACCTGCTAGATGAGAACTTAGGCCATGAATAGTGACATGTGATGTCAATAAAAAAAGGCTAAAAGGCTAATTTTTTCATGAAGTTTAAGCCATTTATGATGATTCCTACATTAGATTTTGTTCACACTAACATCATAAACTACAGGTATGTCAACATAATTTTTACAAAAAATACATGAACCAAAATGAGTCAGTGTTGCATCTCATGCTCACTGCTTTATTCATTTCATGTTTTTATTTAGAATTGCGAAGGATTTTACGGTTAAGAGATGAATGATAACCATTAAGTAGCTTCACTATTTTGCCATGACTGTGCAAATCAGCAAAATGCTCAAAACCTAACATAATGTAGATAAAACCAATACTAATAACAACTCTTAGAAGTACACCTCAATGGTATTTGCATATATCTACACGTGTTACTTGAAAAACAACATGCATTTCTTAAAAATACCTGTTGTTCAAGTACCACACAAATTCTGCTCATTACTATAACCAAAACCATAAATACACAGACATGATTCATCAACATTGGAAATAGGACTTTCAGAGCTTTCAAATGAAACCTTACTTGAAAAAATTGAGAGATAGCCTTTTTCGGAATCAAGCCCCAAAGTAAGGTCACAGTTCAGTGATCTTAAAACGGTGTGCTTACAGTTTGACCTCTAAAATCACTCAACCTTGACCTAAGTTCATGTTATAAATTACAAAAAATTGAATCTTGACTACCTATCAACCAAATTTGAAGTTAGTTCTATAAATGAAGATTTTCTTAAACTTTGAAGACATACACAACGTTTTTAAAAGATTTCATGCATGACTGATCACAAAAACTGCCAATTTTCAAACTCTGGTATCTTTGGAACTGCTGACCCAATTTTGCACAAATTAGTGTCATTTTGCTCAGAATGGTTTGCTCTATGTGCAGATATATTTTCATCAAAATCTGTGACAGGTAGTAACATTTTTTGATCTTTTGTGCTACAGTATTTGGCAAAAGAATGACCCAACATGTAAATGCTCAAAATTAAATTCATGGAGATATCAGCAGCCGGTACCCAATGCATCTAGCTGTTTTTTGTTGAAATAGCTGGAATTAATTGCAATCTAAATGTTTCTGAATCACTTTTTACATAAAAAGATTACAAGAAAAACCTCTGTAAACAGACTATTTCTGATTGATAAAATCAATGGATCTCATCTTTCCCTTTCAGTAAAATTTCGCTTAATTAAAGCCACAACTGGCAAACCTTGTCAACAAGAAAAAAATGCTGACAGCACTGTTTTCCACACAATGTTGCATCTATTTTGCTGCCAGCAGCAAAAGCTCTGCTGGGACTATTTTGCTGTTCAAGCACATCCACCTTTGTCCACATATAATATTGAGTTCATGACAGGTTTTTTTTTCGCTAAGACATTTCAGTCATTTGTCTCACAGTTGTATTAAAACTCACTGAAACAGTGCTGATGAGCCTGTATTTTCAGACATTCTGACTGAAATGATTTAATTTTTTTTGTCATTTCAAAAACATTTCAGTCTATGACCAAAAAAATGAATGAAAAAAACAGGTTCGTGACAATAGCAGCACAGTATACCTAGTCAAGTGTAAGTGTCTATGCCTGCTGTGCGAGTGGTCATTGGTTTGGCTTTCTTTAAAAAATTCAGACAACCAGGGGGATAGACTGTTGGTAGAAATGTTTAAAAACTTTGCTGGGATGTCTTTAGGAGTGGGATGTTGTTTTGCATTTTAATGATGCAAATATTTGTCTGATTTTATCAGCACTGGTTGGTGGGAATGAACACAACTTGGGAAAATACTCATTAAGAAAGTCATTAAAAGTTGTAGGGAAGGGTCAATTTTGGAGGATATATTGTTGCCAATGTTGGAAAAGTGGACATATAGCTCTTCACAATCGATCTGATTCTTAAGGTCAGCGCATTGTACGTTTCTGCAACTACTTTGTTTTTTTGTTCTTGGAGAAATAATTTCATGGAGAATGTCTAGGTTTTTTTAACATTATTTCCACAGTTTTCAAATTTTGAGCTATAGTAGTTTTGTTCAAGGGATCCTTTGATGTGTGTAATTTTATTTCTGTAAAAATTGTACTTGGCTGATATTGATGGATTGTTTGTTGATAACAGAGCTGTGGAGCCATTGTAAAAATGACATAGCTCCAGCTCCGCAGCTCTTTTATTCACGAACATGGCTCCAACTCCAGAGCTCTTGGGTTTCATGAGTGTGGCTCCAGCTCTAGAGCTCTCTTTTGTCATGGCTCCAGCTTCTGTTCATTTTCACACATTCATATTTTCAATTGTCTTGGTGTGCCTCAAGTTGAATGGAAAATGAATTAAATCAAGTACACAAAATGAAGAGAATATGTACCAAACTTTTCTGAGTAATTTAATCTGGTAGATTTTTGCAAGCAGTGCTCATACCATGAGGTAATCACAAGAAAAAAAACAATCACAGATTCAGATAATTTGGAGAAAAGTTACTAGCAGAAACGTAGCTCAAGATAACGGTAATATAAGAAATTTCTGGAAAAGCAGTCACTGGTTTTGCCGTCATTGCCTGATGACCTTTTGTTGTTTCTTACGACCAGAATCAAGAAAACAGCCGTTTTGAAAACTACATTTGTGTCCAAACATTTAAACACATACCAGTCGCAATTGATCAAGTGTTTGCACTCATTCATTGCATGCTTTGTCTGTTGCAGTCTTGGCAATTCCAGCTAACAGCACTGCCCAGGCAAACCATTACCATGCAAAGAACGCAAAACACATTGTCCATTACCTCTCTCACGTGTTCTTTGAAAAATGCACACATTTTCAACACAAATGCAAAGATGTGTTTGAAAGCCATTTGTTCAAAGAGAAACATTTTGGCTTCTAGCAAGAAATTCACCTTTGACTTTTCAAAATAGCTGAAAACTTCTGATTTATAATTCTTGTCTTTTGCACTCATAATGATAATCAGCAGTGATGAATTGCAGAGTAAAGCACAATTTAACCTGCAAAGCTTAGGAGAAAGTAAGACGAGTTACCATGCTGAAAACATACACAGTTTTTTCCACAGATGAAAACTTCAAGAAAAGTCCACATTTGTTTACATTAGATTTTTATACCCTCCTGATAATGTAATGTACTGCTATTCAAAGCAATGCTAGTTCACTACCAATTATTTATATAACTTTCATGTTATGCTACTGCTTGGCAACGTAATGTTTCCTAGTGAGCTTTGCCAGTAATCTAGCAAACCTCGCTGGTAAGCCTGACAGTTCCTAATAAAAATCCCTACTTTACAAAGTAACAATGGCGTGCGGTGAATTTCAAGCTTAAATCTGCAATGGTATCATATCTTAAGCATACTCGCTGCTAACAGCATATTGATTACACAGCTACAAAAGCCAAAAGGAAAGCTATGGATTGGATATTACTCTATACCTACTCATTATAACTTAGTTCCTTTTGCTGTAGATCGCTACACTGCTACTGACCCGATTTGATCATTCTGACTTAGAAAGTAAGATGTTGTGGTAGTTAACATTTTTCTTACTTCTAAGTGGTTCTTAACTATTAAATTTCGCTGAAGGGAACCAAATCCAGACATTCGATTTTGTTAGAGAGCCACACTAAAAATCTAAAAAAATCTGGTGTCGCAACACGTAACAACCGCGTTTAGTGTGCTTTAAAGAGCATTCTTTAGGTAAAGTAAGTCTATTTGTCAAAACCGCTAGTATCTAGGAAAGGAGCCGGAGCTACCTCTCAAATGGCCATAGCCAGTGGCGTAAATAGAGGTTTGAGCCAGGGGGAAAGCTTAGCTGAAGGGGCCCACTGCAGAGGTGATCACGGAGCCGGAGTGGACTCCGTAAGGAGTCTACGATTTTGCCGAAGCCGTAGCAGGACCCGGAGTCGGATTTTTGAATGAAAACCGGACCCGAAGCTGGAACAGGAGTGAGAATTTCAGTTTTTACTGCAGTCGGATAATTAATTTTATTAAATTTAAATTTTCTCTGAACGGCTAATTATTAGATTAATATATACACTCTATTCTCCTGGATAAATTTGTCGGTCATTAGTTCAGGCTTTTGAGGGTGGCAGACTGACGGTCTGTGTTCTGATTGGTGCATAGCTTGTGCTCAACTGCTGTACCACAGGACGTCAGTTACTGGAAGTTTTACCTCTTTGCTGGGTCGTGTTTTGAGGAGCATTCACAATTTGTTAGTTTCAGTGAAATGTGGAAGACAACAATGCAGGTTATATATATCTTTACAATGCAGCAACGTCAACAGCAGTGCAGTTTCAGTCAAGCTAGCAGAAATGCAGTTCAGGCTATTCCTAAACAAGTCATTTTCATCTTGCAAGTTCAAATACAATAAAAGAAATAAATTAATTGTGTGAATAAAGTGGTATGAAGTGTTTTGTAGCCTACGTGCCTTTACAATGTAGCCTACGTGCCTTTATTTGTAGAGGCTAAAGTGAAAAGATAGCAGTAGTTGTCTTGTTTTTGTATCATTGTGCTTGTGCCTAAATGACAAGCAGTTAAATAAAAAAGTTACACATGACTTACTTCAGGTCAGAGCTGAAAGTGTCAAATGAGATTTGGTTCACATGAGAACAACTTATGATTCTATTTCTTGGTTTCAAGTTTGGTAGCATGGTGCATATTTTGCCTCATGATGAGGCAAAATGTGATGTACGATACACAAATACAAAATGAGTTAGGATTTAAAGTTAGAGAAAACCTGTAGTTAACCAACACAGACAAGAAACCACTACCTGCTTGCCATCACTAAAAGCATGACAATATTCATCCATATTGGCCAAAGACAAAATACTTTAAGCCGTGATTTTACCTCATGTGGCAAAATAGACTCTGCTTTCAAGCTTTCAGAGTGTAAACAGGAGTCGGAGTGTAAATTTCCAATGAGCTCCGGAGCAGGAGCTGGAGTCACTTTCTTAGGAACAAGAGCAGGAGTCAAAAAAGTGACTCCGATCACCTCTGGCCCACTGGTCACTGTAGGCAGGGCCGGATTAACCATTTGGCGAACCGGGCAAATGCCTGGGGCCTCACGCTTGTGGGGGCCTCGCGCTTGAATATCGAAACACTCCTTTAATGGTTTTTCATGTTTTAAGCTATTCACCTCGCGTCAAAATGATAGAGCTTTTTGATTACTGCGTTTAGAATATACGTTAAGGAAACTGACAACTTTGGCATTTAAGGTTTTGAGTGACTTAAAAGTATTGAACCAAACAGCACCACGCTTTATGACCGAAGAATCAAAATCAGTGTATCCATCGGCGTCTGCAGATTTTTTTCGAGGGGGGGAAACATCGAAATTTTGCTTATCCTTTTCAGGTTGCTGACGATGCAATGCAAATGGACGTTCACAAAACGCTTTGTCCTTTCTACCCCATTAGTCTGTGCTGGTTGAACCTCAATTCTCAATCTTTTGTCTGAAATGTTTTCTACACTTCGGCTATTAGAAATACTTTTTCTTTTCATAAACACCTTAATATCCATTAAATAAGTCATACTTTAAGAATAATCAACAGCCAGAATAACATCAGCGGTGAAAAAACAAGAACGTTAGACGCTCTCGCAAAATTGTTTCAAACTAGAAGTGGAACTATATGTCAGCAAGACTATTTGTAACGTTCGCAGAATCGTTGCGTGTCTTTGTAGCCCTGGCGTTACGTTTTTCCCTAATTGTGTTAATTGTGGTGACTAGGCCTCGAGTAATTGATGGGCCGGGTTTTTTGTGTAATTCCGCTTACCTTGGCGAATGTTGTTTTTTCCGAGTGATTGGAACGGGGAAGCGGGTCAGTATACGAATTGAGGACTGAGAGGTGGTCCTTTAGTTTT
>JGI24158J21664_10006157_pt1 | contig 15778 bp, 7 predicted proteins | sample Ectturendosymbi3_FD_21664 | JGI IMG/M metagenome (IMG submission 21664)
TTCACGAAAAAATGGCGTCTGTGAAAAAATACCACCGAACACTTCCTAAGGAGCGACTAGAGCAGTGGTTCGCACAGTGGGCGTTCGCACAGTGGGCAGTGGGCGTTGAAGCTGAAATGGGTGGTTAGGGGGCTATAGGAAATTCAGTTAATGATTGCATTTCTGTTGTCTTACTAACTTTGAGTGACCACATGTCATAAAAAACAGTATGATCAACAACCATGTATGCATGTAATTTGTAAACAAAAACTTTGCGTTTTGGAAACAAAACAGAGGTGAAATGCTGGGAGATAAATTGATGAACTTCAGTTTCCATCAATAAAGGTAAGCTGCACAGTAAAACTGTCCTCCTCTATAATGAAATGATTATGATTGCAATTTTCGTCAGCTGTGCTTCTTGGCACGGGTTAACGGCTACTTAATGATGCCCGTTTCGTTACAGTGACTACCACCGGTCAGGTGTGAGAATGCACGCTTGCACGTAGACTCAGCCTGTGACCAAAAGCGTGAGTTAATTTTGGATGGAGTGGTTTAATGATCACAAATATGATGATAACCTTGTACGAGTTCAATTGTAAAGTTGAAAGGCAATTTTAAGTTACCTAAAGGGAATCGAAAAGATTCCGCAAAACAGAAGTGAGTTTCAGAATGCACTTTAGCTTGAGTAGCGCCAAGGAAATCCAGCGAAGGAGAGATGGCGGAGCCAGTGGACGACTGCAAGTGTCACGGCTAAGTTCAAAAACTTTTAAAATATGCGGATTAAATTCAATCCTGCACTGCTCCGAATTCAAAATTTACTAAAAATGTGGCAGAGTATCAATGGATTGATTGATCAAAGGACACCAAAAGGTTTAGAAGTGTTCTGCTAAGTTTAGGCAATGTGGTGCACTCGGATAATGATGAAGAGAGTTTGTACGCCTGTTGCTGCACACAGATGGTGACTGTCAAAAGGTGTCATAGATACAGTATCTTGGCACAGATATCTTCACGAAGTTCAATGAAGTTAATTTGCAATTGCAAGGGAATGGTGTTAACCTCATTAAAGCCAAATCAGCAGTTTTCACCTTCTTGTCGAAGTTATGCTGTTCAAACGAAATCGAGCCCTTCATGAACTCTAACAATTTCCAAATCATTAACTCTAACAGTTTCCGACTGCTAAATGAGTTAATTTACTAAATTAAGTTTTATAGTGAAATGCATCTTTGCGTTCATTCTTGTTTTAATCATTTTCAAACGTCCCAAATATACAATACGAAAAATTGTGTTCATATGTGTGCTAGGCATGGTAGGGGGGCGATAGAAATCTGTTTGTCAGAAAAGGAGGCGCTAGCCAAAAAAAGATTGGGAAACACTGATGTACAGTATTATAAGCTCCATTTTGTGATTCACTTCGAGATATTCTGTGGCTATGTGAAACTTTACAGCATAGCTGATCTTACAGCATGTAACTTCAGCTTCTCACTCACAATTAAAATAATTCGGCAGACGTTACAGGCCCATAACTAGGGGGGAGCAGGAGGACGATGTCCACATAGTTTAAAAAATTTGGGCCCCTCACAGAAAACTCTTCTCCTACCCTGGTGCCCGAGTTGGTTACGGGTCTGGGAAACGATAAAGTCAGCCAAATAATAGCCACGGTCAGACTTGAAAAGCTATCTCTTCCCCAGTAGCGTAACCAGCCCAAAATTTTGGGGTGGCAAATCTTTTAACTTTAAGCGATCAACAGTATATAGAGGCGGGACACCGCCTCTCAAAGCACAAAATGATAAGATATGCTACAAATTTTTGGGGGAATGGCTCCTTTGGCCCCCGTGGCTAGGTTCATGCTCTGCCCTGGTGAAAAGAAACTTAAGTTCAAGCATCTTCGCTGGAAATGATTGTTTATGATCAACCAAAAGCAGTTTTGAAAAGGCAAATGGCCTATCTTGCGCACAAGGTCAAATTAAATCTCAGTCTGCTTGGCATCTTTGCATTTGAAGCAGCACGTAAAGTAAAGCAACAATTCAGAGCAAAGCTTCATATAAATCAGATGGAGGCTTAATATCGACATCAAATTGTGACATACAATTGCAATGCATAAAAACATAGGAACAAAACATCGGATTACACATCGTTAAAAAGTAAATTTTGAAATTAGCCACGCTTAATCATGTCATGTTTAATATTAGAACTTTTTGATATTTTTGCCAAACTTTCACATTAGCCGTGGGTTTGGCTTCGAAAATGTCTGGAGTGCACATAGAGCGCGTTAACCTGAAGATATTGCTGGTTGGGGTGTCCCTTGACACTGGCTTGTGTTGTTTGCCCTCATTTTTTAGCTTTCCGTCTTTTGACGCTGACATCTTTCGAAAAAGTGATTTTTTAACCATCCAAGGTGCTAAAAAGTTACTGACAGAAAAATGGGTTTAAGCGTCGACCAACGCAATGTCTTGCACGGGAAGCAAACGTTGAGATTGATTCAAAATATTTACCTCATTTTCAAAGCATTTTGTATTTGATCACGAAAGATACCTGCTGCGTATGCCTGACATTATGCACAATTAACGACAGTTTGATGCATTTCCCAATGGCAGCTATTTCAGCGGTAGAATAGTCTGCATTGTTTGTACAATGACAGAAACGTGTAGCATAACGCCTTCAGGTTGTGTGATACACTCACATTGTGGATTAATCACACTGAGTGTGACTAACTGGATTGAAAAGCATTGCTAACATAAACCGAACCTGTATGGTTATTGCACCTTTCCGACAACGTTACCCATGAAACAGAAATGACGATGTTCGATGAGAGAAGTTGTTGATCGCAATATTTTTTGCAAGTGCTGGCAAATCGGTCGCGTTTTTCGTATGCAATGTGAGTGTATAAATGTGCTGAAAACTTCAATGGCGTGAAAATCTTTTCTACATCAAGGTTTCAATCAAAAAATCTTGGGCTTTGTCAGCTGAACCCATACAGATGTTTCTAGGAAAACAACAATTTGAACTTTATTGAGTAAGCGAAGAAATACAAATAATACCAATCACATTGAAAGCTCAACTGCGTCCGCCACTCTTCGACACAAAATGTACTTCCGCTCTTAGCAAGATCAAGTTACAACTTAAACAGTGAAAACAGAAAGCGTGTGATTATTTCTAAACATTGCATTGCGCATAAGCATTCGTTTGGCAATGGAACATGAAAATGATTTTTCCATGTAGTAATCAAAATCAATCATTTTTGTCAAAAATTATTTTCGTGGTAATCATAATCATGATATTAATTTGTTAAAACTAGTAATTTTAGTCAGTAGCGTAACTGACTGGGGGCGGAGGGGCGAATTGACCCCCTGGCAAACTAAAAGTAAAAACCGGGCGTAAAATAACCTCACTTAGCTTATATTCCGGTTTTAGTATTCCTTTGGTTTTTAGAAAGTTGTTGTTTATTTGCATTTTTCGAAGTATTTTCAGGTGATTTAGGGTTTTAGTATAGCCGTCAACATCCGGATTCACCATCATTTCTCAAGTTTTTTCTGAATGCTGGCAAGCGGCCCCCTATTGTGGCTAGTGCGCCCTTTTCAGCTAACATTCCCCTCTGGCTCAAACCTCTATTTACGCCATTGGTTTTAGTAGCATTGATTGTTAAATGATTGCAAGTCATAATTGCTATTCTTACAACTAATTAAATTTTTCGGCAAAAGCCAACGCAATGTTTAAAGACAAATTTGACTATAAACTATTTGAAAGGAGATAAATACTTTTTTACAGGCACACATTTAAGTTTGCGTTAAGTAATAGCATAATAAAGGAGGTTCGTTTTCTCTTTGAAAATTTGTGCTGTTCCATCACAAAACTGCCGGTCTCAAGTGGGTGGACTTTAACAGAACATCGTTAGTGATTTAAGAAGGTGGTAAATTTTGCGGCCCTTGAATTTTAAAAAAGTGACAGCAGGCACGAGCGGTTTCGACGCAAGTGCCTCTTCACCGTCTCGCTCAGTGGTGACACTGCTTTGTTTGGAGAGCTGATGTAAACCCGTATCAAGTATCGTAACGAAGAAAGTCGCTTTGACTTCTGGGGCTCTTGTGTGAGTTGGTGTTTGCCTTCTCAGGATTACTGTCTGATAACACCAACCCTGCCCTAACACTGGATCTAAGCCGCTAACATTCGGCCTTTTGGTGTGCAGGATCACAGAGATACTGATTGTCGCGTTCTAATTCAGTAGTTCGTAACCATGGTGGTTTCCACAAACAAAATGGTACTTGACCGTAATGATGTTGCAGTTAAAAGCATAAACTCACAAGACAAAAACATTGAAAACTACGAGTAATTTTAAAAATAGCAGTATTTGTGCATTTTTTGGATCTATACTAAATAATCACAATATACATCGTAATTATAAGGTAAAAAATGCTGCAGTGGCACTTTGAGACATTTATTCCAGTTAGTAACAGATATAAAAGACACAAGTAATCTTTATTTTTCAAGCAATTCTGCGCTATATAAACCTTAAGTCCTTTGTTCTTTCGCCATGTTTAATACTTCGTCCTAGTTTGAGTGCTTTAATATTGCTTGCTGCGGTTGGAAATAGCAATAGTTGTGCGTGAGACAAATACAAGTGTTCTCAGACTTCAAAAAAATTCATTCTTTCATTGCTTCCTTCACCTGCTAAAGCAAGATTCTCAAGGGACATTTTCCGACTTGTTTGGAAGTGCGGCAGAACGAAGTAATATTCCTTCGAGAAGACATGTGATCCTTTTGCTGAGGATCAAAGCGATATCGTTAGATCAGGAAACATTGAAAACTGTCAGAACGCAATTATAAAGTTGCGGTAGTTGTGTTATTAAACAGAACAAAATTGGATGCACCTTCTTTTATGGACCAAATGTCATACACAAATTTTTGTCATTTCTTTGTAAAACAGAATTGGTGACAGGAGTCCTCAGATATTGATGACACTAACTGAAATCAGAGAATTTGAAGAAAGGACCGATTTAACTGCACTGTTTGCAAAGTAACACACATAGATGAGAGGTTTTGTAAGTAGAAGGGTACTTTGTCTCGACAGCAATTTTCATGCTAGGATTTCGAAGTTTTAGTACTAATATTTGCTATGCGTCTTAGCAAGAATAATATCAGGACATTGAGGTCATATGTCAACATCAAAACAGTCGCTGGCCTATTTGCGTCCAAGCCTGGTAGATCTGAACTATTCACGTTGGAATAGCGCGCTGGTTAGTTTGTGACAATCAAACCATCTGATACGGAAGAGAGGTTTTCGCGTGCGATTAGTACAATCATTTGACCGGTTGGTATGAGACAGACATATAGTATGAAAGGTTTCAATCCTGGTTCTGAATTCTGTTGCGTCACGCAGTTCAAACCGAGACTCCGCCATGGCACAGACTTGTGTCTGTGTGCTTTTAACGCGACTATGGAACTTATTTTGCAGTCGTGACCAGTGATCGTGACGTGCGGTATAACAAGCTGTGGCAGATAACCTGCACTCAGTTTTGGACTGATATCACACCCTATCATTGTGTCTACGCTCACCATTGGTGTTGGGGACGCTTATGCTATTTTGGCTTTGCCAATCACAATAGAGCGTAGAAACCTCGAGCGAGTGGGTTCAAGCGATCGTCTGTCGAATAAACTAGGCTTCGTTTTGTAGCGGAGGAAGTGACGTGGTATAATGCAGCTTATTTTCCTAAGACATTCGCTTCCGGACGAAGTGACGAAGAAGTTCCCGCATCACGTGTTGAAATGTTGCATGAGCTCACCAAGGTTTGTATAGCTCGCACGTAAGCCGGTGGCGCTGAGTTGGTTTTGCTGTAGCTTTAACTTCCTCCAGGCGAAGCAGCCAAAAAACTAAACAGTATGGTGAGGTTTACGTGAAAGTTTTTCTTCTTACTTTCACTTCCAGCTTTAATCTTGCAGGAAAAACTTGTGCAAGAAGAACTGTGATATATTTCCTAGATAAACCTTTCAGTGAACAGAAGTACATATATCTGATGAAGAAAAAGCTGTAAATCCACACTGTCCCAACTTGGTTTGGGAAATGGAGCCAGGCCGCAGTAGCGATAGTGAAACAATTCTGTTTTCTTTCTTTTTTCCATCCATCCAATGCCAAACAGTTTGAGTTGGTCACACTTGTACGCTAGCAAAAATGCTTGGTCGTGTTTTAAAGATTAGTAGTTAAAGTAGTTTTCTTCTGCGCCTGTATTCATAACGTCTTTTGTCACAAATGAAAGCTGTTTATTGGCATTTCTGCGTTAGAACAGAAAGTTTAGGTGAAATGTCCATGCATTCAACCATTACAACAGAAGAGTGCTGTATGATGATGAAATCATAGCCGTAAAATTTACTACAATTGGCCTTGGCAGCAATAATGTGCTCTGGTTAGAAATTGATGATTGCATTTATTTAATCTACACTCTGCGTAATAGGGTCAAAAAGAAAAGTGGAGAGTGTTTTGTTTATAAAACAACTCAGAGGCACCTTTGCTCAGTGCTGAACTGCAGTAAAAAACACTCTATTCCGTGCCTATTGCATGCCAATGTATGCTTGCCAACTGTGGAGCAAATGCATGCAGACCAGTATGAAGCACTTACGAATTGCGTGCAACAATGCCTACATAATTATGCATTACATACTCAGAAACGTAAGTGTTCGCCCACACCCAGGGCCGAATTTAGGCCGGGCAAAGTGCGCACCTACCCAGGGACCTCTACAAACTGGGGCCTCCACAGTCTTGAGCCGTAAGTCCCCTGGCTAAGGCTGGTTAAACATATTTAATGTGAATAATCATAAAAATAGTCAACAACAACAGTATTAGGGAACAAAGAAAAGTTAATATTTATTGAAATTATTGTCACTTTTTCTTTTCTTACTGACGAAAAATTACAGCCAACAGAACGAAAGCATTATGTGGGCGAAAGTGAACTTTCCGGGTTCCTAATGAAAAATATAACAAACAAATTTGTAGATGGTAAATATTTAAATATATATTAAAAACAGACTACGTACAACAATGCATCATGATAAACTCAGTCATCTGGCACTGATAAGCATTGAGTATGATATCCTCAGAGATATTGAAATTGACAGGCTGATAAACAAATTTGCAAGGGACAAATCTCCTAAAGTGCCTGGTCTGTAAATTTTGGTATTATGCTTTTTTTGGATCAAAAGTTGAAGGTTGTTTTTTTACTTAGTGTAATACTTATGATAGAATCTTAATCTTATTAAAATTGAACAAAAATATGGTATTTTAACTTTTTCTAGCATCTTGCGTTCATCAAACTGTACACTATGCCTTTAGACTACCAAACTCGTTGAACTATTCTGACTATACATGAAGGGTCATCAGTCTCTGTTAAAAATGTGGATTGTGCTTAATTGACTGTACTGTACATTGCACTGTAGTGAAGAAAAGTGTTATTCTAAACATGACACGATTACCACAGTTGAGATAAGATCCGTGCTCACTGAAGGCTATTAGATGAACACGACGTGACTAGTCATCATGAGCAATGCATTCTTATAATACTTAATATGGTATATTTTTTCCTTGCAAAATTCAACCAATAGGGGACACAGAAAGTGTTTTATTTTTTCTCACACAGCTTCAAATTTCACTTTGTTTTCAAGATTTTGAGACGACCAAATTATGCCAAAAACCCACCTGATTTTTGCTCAGCTACATTAATTGACCTATTCCTTCCAGCAACTGCAACTTATTTTTGCTATACATAGCTTATACATGCTTCTTTTAATCAAAATATACTTTTAAACGTGTTTCTCCAGCTGTTTCAGGTGGGAGTGGCATAGCTCCACCATATATCAGCAGCTAAGGTCGAAAAAATTCGTAGCTAATGAATCATTGAAATAAATAAAACGCGATTCACAGTGGGTATAGTTGTGGCGTGAAAAGATAAATCTGGCTTATGTGCCTTTGTAGATAGCATGGCTTTTAATATTAATGACAACCTATACTACTCCAAGAAAAAAGCCCTACAAATACAGTTTTTTACCTGTAAGTATGAACTCCAATAACTATTTTTCTTACCTTTTTTTCCAACCTTGGCATCCTCTAGTGCCGCTATGTCCAACCCGCGGCCCATGGGCCACATGTGGCCCGGTCGAAGGTTTTGTGCGGCCCGGTTTAGTTTTTCTTCTGTAGTAAAAGCATCCCACATACTCACAACCTGTCCTTACTTTGATACTCTTGAATTTGACGTTTTTGATGCAGGTGGTCCTCAGTGCCACTTTATCACGTCTCTTACCACTGCAGTTAGAATTCGAATGCTTTCAGTACATTAGCTTAAGCTAAATTTATGCTAATATGAAAGTATGCCATTCAATGTGCGGCCCTCATTAATATGTCCTTCAATATGCGGCCCTGGTTAAGATAGCGACATAATTTTTGACCCAGTAGGCCATTTGGGTTGGACATAGCTGCTCCAGTGTTAGGTATACGCGGAGCACCAACCAGCGGTGTGGCAAGAAGTAGCTCTTTGGGCTCCAGGCACCCGGCCCCGGGCGGCACATTATAGGGGGGCGGCATGTTGTAGATGAGAAGTTAAGTTTTTAAAAGTAGTTTTTGTGGTTAGAACCCCTCGCCTACAAAACTTGGAAATGTGCTAGTAAAGTGAGCAAATTTATGAAATAATTACTCAAAAGTCTGTATCAGATCCAGGGTGCTAAACTAGTCCTGTGCTTGTGATGAAATCTGGAATTGTTAACATGCTTACTTGGGGAAAATTGCCACCCACTCTCTGCACCTTCTTACTAAGCCAAGGCCGTTCCCCACCCCAATCAAAAGTTATTTGAACAAAGGACAGAAGATATCATTCGACCGCAGGCTAGCAAACATTACTGGTCCGGTACTTCAGGGTTAAAATTGTCCTCCCACTAAAAATCCAATAAAAAGACCCTGCGTGAAATCAAGGTAGGCCTAAGTCAAAGCTATCTTAATCCTCTTTCTCCTATCGTTCGATCCTTAGCCATGCCCAAACGGGACATCACTGCATCACTTGACACCCATCGGCATTGGCGACAAACATTTCTTGCTACATCTCATGCTATTGTTTAATGTTCAATGGGAGGTATTAGGCAAATAAGTGCCACAAGCTACAGCCTAATCATTAGGTGGGCTTATCAACATTAAATTTTGGTGGGTGAAGTGAAGAACTCTGCAAAGGTAAAGTTGCTCAGTTTCAGCAGAACTGATTTTTTTCTATATGACGTACCGAAATCGGAGAATGACGTTCTTGAAGCGTGATAGCGCAGTTGATGTGTTTGCGTGGGCAATTCAGAGCTCAGATTGTAGGCTTGAACTGCAAGTAGAGTGAATCAGTGCCGGCCGATAGGAATGTGGGTTTCGTAGAAGGTTTGACTCTGATGTTCAATGGCACACTTAGCATTTGCAGTCGTAGAAAAAGTCATTTCAACAGGAAAAGCTCACAAAAGGTGTTGCTCTCATCTTGATAAATTATAGGCAATGAACCTTAGTCCGAAAACCTAACGATAGGGCAAACAATATATGCTTGTGGTGAAGGCTTTTCAAGGGCTGTGAGCCAAAACACTTGTACAACTTGGCAAAGGCTGTACTAAATAAAGTTGTTGAGCGCGATTTCTATCAAACGTAAGACATTGTAATCATTGCTGAGCAACAAAAAGGCGAATGTCCCGAGCGGTAGGGTTTGGTGTTATAGTTTTCTAAATAGACGTCTGTTGCCCAAGGATGAAAGTCAACACTATGCACGCGTAATGGAAGAAGCCCAATCCAACAGCTAGGGACCAAGTTTGCAGGTCACCATGAAAGCTGCAAGCGAACACACCTCAACCAAAGCCGGTCTTAAGCCTATTTGACGAATTTTATCGAAATGGTTATACACCTTAAGAGGGACCTGCGCCAGTAGTGACAGAGTTAACGTTTGAAGCCGTTTATGCATTTCAAGAGAAATAAACCACTACTGAAACGTAAGTGAACAATGAAACATTCTTTACACTACTGAGATTAGATTACTAAATTTATTACCATTGTCTAACGTAGTATATGCAGTAGCCAGTATATATCATATATATATATATATATATAGGCTACTTTCTTTTGGTAAACACGGGGTCTTTACTACACAATATATAAACGGACACAAATGTTTACATCTTTAAAGTAAGTATCCTGTCATCATTTTTCTATTGGGTCCCGCAATAACACATTTTCGCGTTTTTGTTTTCTCCCGTAGAATGAGTACACAATTAAGGCTAAACGGTAAGGTATCCCGCAAACTGAAAGCTAAGAGGGTAAAAAATTTAACAAAATATGTTGGGACATAGATGAATATTAAAAAAAGGCAGAAGAAATAGGAAGAGCAAGTGATGAGAAAGGTGGCGAAAAAGAAAAACCCATAATCGAGAATGAAGCACAAGGCCAGTTTCAGTTTGTGGATGTTTGATTCTGATGTGCAAGATGTTTTGATATTCCTTACATCTTTACTAAGCACAAAACATGACCTTTCATTTTAAATTCATATAAGCAAATTTGAGGGGTGGAAAGGGCGGCACTTTTGTGGTTGGCCCCGGGCGACAGTTAGCCTCGCTGCGCCACTGCCACCAATCCATTAGTGCGTGGGGTCATATCACAGCTGGGATACATAACAGTAGATTTCTGCAATTTACCAACAGCTATGCAGCGTTGCTCGACACCACAGTTGATCACCACTTGATAAAAAAATGCTATACAGAAATCTTGAAAAAAGGTCACTCATTTACAGTATGTGTAAAACTTGGAACCACAAGACAAAACAAACAATCATCCTAGGCATATCCTAAGTTCAAGTAATTTAATTGTGCTGTAATGGTTCTGATGGGTTTGGCATCCCCTGCATCTCAGTTGTGTCCGAGTGTGAATGGATCATTCCTTAAAATGTAAACAAATTACCGAAACTTCGCGTTTCGTAGTAGTGTATAGAACACGTCGTATTACTATATAACAAACATGGGGAAAGCAAGCAATGCTTTGACACTTGTGCTCTGGCTGTGGAACGCTCGAAAGAAAAAAGTAAAGCGAAAGTGATTCCGTGTTTGTTTAATTGGGCCATGAGCAGTTCCATTGTGAAATGATCTGAGTATCGTGCAAGTCTATAACTTTGAACATCTGCAGCCGTCATCGTTAGATTTTCTCACGGATATCAAAAAATTCTTACTGCAGGGGAAAAGTTGTACGTTCGATGGCTTTTCAGACAAGCAGAGGTAAAGTGCCTATTTTCTTTTAAACTTCAGGCAGAACCACCATTTAGGCCATTGGGGCCTCAATTTTACTTAATGCTGATTATAAAAATGTATGCTGGTAAAGTTTTTCTTGTGGACAGCTCATTCGTTGACCATAGAGGGTTCTTCAAAGTGGACTACACGCATCCAGGTACCACTGTTTGCACAACGGAAGCATAAACAGCGTAAAGAAGATTATACGCGGTATCAGCTTTTTTAAAGGTGTTTTAGGGACCCGATTCGAGTCCCTAGAATTGAAAATTGGGTCCGTAGAATCAGAGAAATCGGGTCCCTGTAGGTCCATACCGGGTACCTAACAGTTTTCTTAAAAATAACCCTGCCGCCGCGGTATTTAACAGGCCGAACGTTGTTAGGTCACATGTGCTTTGCTCGTCGATTAGTTTAAGACCATGAAATATTTACTTCGATATTCGTCGTTTACGTTGCCACATTACATCAGATAAAGTAGATACATGAGCAGCAACGAAATGCGGAGTGGGAATAATTGATAGACAGTTGAAAATATTCCTTACTACGTCCAGTTTGTTGAGAAAGTTATCAAGCAAGATCCCAAGCATCAGGCATTTCTCCGGACAGCAGTTGTGGAAGATATGAACTGAATGTTTGATTTTTCAATATTGTGCACATATACAGTATATATGTGCAAATTCTGTGGAATTTGTAAGCAAATGTATATGCAGTGCTTGCCTTCAGCATCGACATTAACCTAAATATGGTTGGTAGTTTAACAGTTGCTCTACGTGATATCAGTCTACACTCTACACGTTAATAGAGAATGGCTGAACTGATCAGTTTTTATACCTTACAATGTTTGATAAAGCACGTTGATTTATATTCACGAGATTTTGAAAAGGCAATGTTATATATGTATTGAGATCGACTTGTCCAGCAAGCAGGCTAGAATGTAACTACAACGTGCTATAAAATTGATTCTTTTCCGTAATAGTTAATTTTTAACCAGCGTGCAGACGCAAAGGTAGGTTGATCAAAATATTTAAGCTCTCTTGAAAAACTAAGGCATGTCCAAAGTGCTGCCAAATTTGTGCTCCCAAAAACTAATCTCTCTAGGTTAGGCTTGCCTTGTTACAGAACATGTCAAAATCTTGTCTTTTCAATAGCCCTCTGGATTACTGAATAGGAAGTATGGAGATGTGGTTTCAGTAACTGTAAATTTTTCGTCAGAACTCTCTTTATCCTAATAATCTTCCAATCTTCCCATAGGTGAGCAAGTGAACCTATTTAACATGTATTTTGTTTTGATTTTTAATTACATGTTGAACAGTCGATCACCTTGCTTTCATTCTTCAGAACATCAAGGAGTCGCTAACTGAAGTATATTTACTTCTCAGTTTGCCTAACGTAAACACATTTTCTTCATCTTTTATGGCTTTTTTCAGGCCTTAGTCGCGAAGGGTCAAAAAATGGGTCGCGTGAGGTGATCCAAACCTGAGTTGTGTATTTTCAACGTTATCACTACTTTTGTGTATGTGTTTGTGTGCAGCGTAAGTCCTTGAGAGAAGAGTAGATTGCTGACATTGAAAGCAAACTTAGCAACTCACTACCAAAAATCATTCATACAATAATTTTCTTCATACGCTGTTTGAGGCTTGGGTCACGAGGCGTTCACTAAACTGAGATTTCGGTCGCACTCAAAGAAAATTGGTAACCGCTGCCTTAGGCACTACAGTGAAACCAAGCATAACCAAAGTAAACTGAATGTTTTTATCAAATTCCCGGATAGCGGTTGTCAACAGTCGAAAAATATTGTGAAAGCAATGCTATTTTCTGCTACATAATGGTTGTATGAATAAATTCTCAACATTCGGTTAAACTTTGATCTTGCTTGCAGGAGGTTACTACAAAAAATTCCAAGTAGAACTCACAATTTTAAATTTAGCTAGCTGTGTAATGTCAAATATAGCAATGCAAGTGAAAACGGCAAATGGAAAACGGATGCCACTGAACATAAAGCTTGTCAGTACACACATTATTGTAGAGAAGTTGTTGAAAAGCACCTTTTCACTGATATGCTTCATAGCCATTCAGGAGGCCCGTGGTTGCAAATTTTACGTTTTTGAAATTTTGCCTTAGATTCCAAAAATACACAAAAAATTTAAAATATAAAAGAGCCAACGGAACTTTCACTTACGTAAAACTTGAATTTCATTTTTCCACAAAAGTTTTGGACCAAAATGTCGGGTGTAGTCTCCCAATTTTTCCCACTGAAATTATTTAGACTCCCATTGAGGTGAGTGCCAATTTTTCGGAATTCTGTGTGGATAAGAGAGCTGAGAATGCTTCTCAATAGGTGATATACATATACTATGATACTCGTGATACCTGTGGTTGTTAAGTAATTCTTGCGGAAGCAACGTCTTTCGATAGGCATTTTAACCAGCAGGCTTGTCCATGGATCACTTTCTCCGTTCCATGGCAACTTTTGACTGCCCCATCCCATGGGATTCCCACGAAACTAGTTGCACGAATTACATTATAACATGTGCATGTTTTATGACTAGCTTCTACAGAACCGTGGCTAAGGCAACTCAAGCCACCCAGTTAATGAAATGTGGTAACTCTTTTTTAGCTGCCACATGAAGAGGACCCGACAATTTATTTCCAGGTCGCGTGGCACCGATCCTTTACGTCTAATCCTTACTTTGCTGTGTGCATATAATAGTGGTACTCAACGTAAGAAAATTCCTGCTGCATGACGGTAAAATTACTATCGATGGAACATGGGCCAAATTTCAAGTCCGCTGTCCCATCCCCATGGGGCATACCATTCCCATATGTACAAGCGACCAGAGAAGATTTTGTCCTACTTTATATTGTGCAGCAAATGCACCCAACATGATTTGAAAATTACGTCGCGGGTACCGTTAAAGTTGTCAGTACCTCAAAAAAGTCTTTTGCTGCGGACAGCACACCCTGCTACACCTGTGTGGAGGTTATGCTGCCTTCACTAGGTTCGACCAATACACACAAAAAAAATATAACGGAAAAATATGCGAAAATAGAAAGCAAACTTACCTTAAAGTTTTCAGTTGCTCTCCATGTCTAAATAGAAAATTGCACGTTATTTTTAAGCGGAGGTGGCAAAACATGCATATTTACTTTTAATTTCAGTAAAAGTAAAGGACGCGATTGCTGCCATGGAAGCGAGAATAACAGAAACCGTACCTCTGCGATCTGCTAGCAAGGCACAGTTGACTGCAGAAAAGAAGCAAACTTCACCCGATTCTTTTTCAAATATAAAAGCCCGACACCGACGTTCTATGTCTGATCCATACTTGCAGAAGACTTTCAGCGAAGTGAAGAAGTTGTGGGACACCAAAGTTGAAACAGGTACATTTTTACCGGTGGCTAGTCGAGTAGAGCATTTAAAATTTTTTAACACGACTTGTGATAAAGGTAGTTATTGACTTACCTGCTCAAAAAAATTAACGACGCAGAGAAAGTGATGCTTATCAGCAAAAATTGTATGCTGCAGACTCAGGCATCAATTGTGGGATTTATGTACTCGCAAGTTAGGGCACAATTGCACGGTGAACATAAACCGGTCTTTCCAACTATGCCTGTGTGAAGTTAAAGATGCCTGGTTTGTATTTCCACAATTCTCAAGCCCACGTGTATTTCAGGCGAGGTCCTACTGAACAGTTAAGCAAATGTAGTCGCCTCGCGCGCCGTGACGTTCTTATACAAATTTGGAAATGGTACACATTGTACAAACAAGGAACAATACGCCGATGTATTTGTTTTTGTCTGTGCGCGGTCTCCTTCAAAATAGTGCACTGTTGGTGGAAACTTTGGCACTGCTGCTACAATGCTGCCGATTCCATGAAACCACCAATGGACGCAGTTTGCCAGCTGGCAGGATATTGGTTCCAAGCAGTTAGCAGCACTGCGCAATGTACAAGAGAGCGAGACAAATTTTGAGATACAGTTAAAAGCCACAGTATGGCCAGGTTGTGTGGCGCTTCATGAACTTGTCCAGTTGCTGCATAAAATCATATCTCGCTTAAGTTTTTAAAATGAAACATTGGTCTTACCCCGCAATTAATCATTTTGTTTGTGGGAGAAGACTGAGTGACCCAAAGAAAGTAGAGTCTAGCTGAAAAAACATTCACAAAAGGTGTTGAACTTTTATGCTGTCGAAATTGTCACAAGAAATTTGAAGCTTCTATGAGAATCATTGGTTTCGCTAAGAAGTATAACAGACAAATGTGACAGCAAATACCTAAAAATTTATCACCTGCTAACTAACCACTCAGCAGAGTCGTTGTCTTGTATCTTTTCTGTCCAGTAAGGCGTAGATATCGTTGTTTTTTTAGCAATATATGTAAATTTTTTGATGTACCATGCATAAAATTTTACTTCGCTTCTTCTTTGCGAGTGTTTTTTTGTATCTCTACAGCAGTGGTTCTCAAACTGTGGTACGCGTACCACTAGTGGTACGCGAAGACCTTCAAGGTGGTACGCGAAGAGGCCTACTTTCTGTTTTTCTTCA
>JGI24158J21664_10006158_pt1 | contig 15777 bp, 6 predicted proteins | sample Ectturendosymbi3_FD_21664 | JGI IMG/M metagenome (IMG submission 21664)
ATTGAACTATTAGAAGATGTTACACATTACGCTGACATCGGCTAAAAGTTTAAGGTTGCCAAACATTTTCAATTCGCAATGTTTTCTTTTTTTCATAAAAATGAGTGTTTGCTTCGCGATTGCTTTTACTGACAAACTAAAAACCTGGAGAGTCAGCTTTGTACAAAGCGAGTATTGTGACAAAATAACTGTGCGATTAACATGTTCAGAATCATAGATGTCACGTACTGTGAAGATGTCAAACAAACACGCGACCGACACCACAATCAAAAGCAAACAACCAACACAACCTTCTTGTCAGGAAAACAAGTTGAAATACCCACAAAAGCGCGGTTCATCTGATAAGGTCAGTTTCATGAGGTATTAATCCACACACTGGGTAGGCCAATGGTCAAGACCACTGCGAGCTAGAATGTTTTACGAGTCGAGCCAGAGGCTCTTAAATCAGAACGCACTCGTAATCGGCGGTAAAACGCCCAAATGTTCACTTTAGTGTTATTTGCATTCGAGACATGGTGGGATGTTTTGTAAAAGAAACAAAGACAATCCCACGCTTCAGTTCTTTATATTACGACATAAAAACAACAGCAAGTTGCGTTGACATGCTATATCTAGTAGAACCGGTCAAGTGAACATTGTCCGCGGCCTACGTTCACGCACTAAGACCAGTAAAACACAAAAATAGTGGCTACCATGCAGAAAGAAATCGCCTTCTATTCTTTTCTCGCTTCACTGCCACGCAGGCTGTAATCTTGAGGACCCAACACAATACACAGGAATAAGCTTGGCGGCCATGGTTCGACGGAAGCATCCTGTTACGTGAATCAACATGTGGGGTCTTGGCAGCACTGAAAGCTGCCAAGTTTCAAGGGTTGAAGTGGTTTTTAAAGCCCTTGAACAAAGCGCAGTTTTGATGATTGTCAGTTAAATTTGAGCAAAAATGCGTGATTTCTGTTCATTGTTGCTGAAAAGTGCGCCATTTCAGCAGCGGGCTCTATTTCCTGTGACCAATCAAAAGCAGGACACTTTCCTAATCAGTGGATTGCCACAAATCGAGTTTTACTTGAGCCAAGTTCTCGAGAACAAGTGGCTTTTTATTTGACTTTACGTTGCGCTGGATAAACTCTAAACTTCTAAGTTGGATTCTCAATCATTTCGCCAGTTTTTGACATCAGTGTGTTGCCTGAGTTCCTTGGGTGCAACAATTCAGCTTCAATGCGCCGCTGTCCGAGTTGAAAAACTGGCCTCAGGCTTTGTGTTATTAACTAGAATTTTGCTCGTGTTTACATGTCCGCATGTTCTCCATTCTTTTAAGTTTAGGCAAAATCATTCGCCAGGTTTACGCCAGCCAGCAAGTCGTTTGACAAAATGCAACTACTAAAGCATCAAACCAGCTCGTGAAGTTCTGCGACTAAGGAATTAACGCCCATCACTGACTGTTAAATGATGCGGATAGAAAAAGCCGAAAAAATCTGCACTTGATCTGTTTTTGAAGTAGTCATTCTCATGTTCAAGGATGCGTAACTGTTTGGTACGTGCTGTGGGTATCCGGTGGTCCTGTGACGCGCACCCACCCTCAAACACTAACTGCACACGCTGTGGTGAACGGGCCTGGTGGGTATTTTTTAAGTGTCACCAAATGACATGATTGACACGCGCACAGACAAACACAGGGTAGTTTGTTTCAAAATATTAAAAATTCGCATCAATCAAAAAGCCTGCAACGTTGGTCACCGTGTATCTTGCCAAACGCAGATCAGTACGCCAACTACAAGAGGTGCATCGCCAATTCTATTTCAACAGTTCGTACGTATGACTTGGGCCTAATTGGTCGCCTTTTTTTTAATAGTCTAAAATCGTTAACTCGGGAAGTCATTTTTAGACGTACTTACTAGTGCATGCAGGCCCGCAACCAAGGGGGAAAACCCTGCAATTGCTCCCCCCAGAAATTTTCAAAAACATGTTTAGTTGTTGCCCTGACTGCGCGGCATTGTTTTCACAGCGAGACAAAACCACAACACCTGCCAGGAACGAAATGGACTGGTCCCATCCACGGAGACTGGCGCGAAATTTTCAATAAAACTGAATGCGTGAAGTTCACCGAGCTGTAATTATTTATGTGATTTCAATTTGTAAGAAAATCAGCGTCAAGCCAAAACCACACGGTGCTTCTTTCAGAAGCGGTTAAAGTCATAGTTCTCGTCCTGCGCTGCAGTAACTCAGCGCCGCCGATCTGTCTCTCACTCAATGTCAAAACTGATAACACTGTTTACTTATCGAGACCCATCCCAACAGTTGGCAAATTAACGGTCTCTTGCAAACGAAGGCCTTTCGGCTGCATCGAATGTGAATAAACGCATTGGGAAGTAAAAATCTACAAAAGTGATTAAAAACAATTTTAATCATGCTGCCTTGTTATAACAATGTAACATGCTTTTCAGCAAGGGACAAAAAATTGCGTATCAACTAAAAACTTATTAAAAATTGCAAGTTCTTCCTCCTGATCGATCGCAACAAATTACAAGAACCGATGCTCTACAAGAATTTAGCAAATCTTACCGCAAAATTCTGGGGGATTCACTTTTCACAAAAAGAAAAAAATTCTCCTTAGTGCCAGTCTGACGTTACTGGCAACTCGTGACTTATGATTCAATTTCCGCTTGACTGCCAACTAATGTCGGACCAAGAATCGGCACAACTGTGTCTGACAAACGTCATATATCCACATCCACGCATCTGAGGATGCGTAATTTTACGTGAAATCGATTTCCTATTAAAAATTTGCTGATCGATTCCTTGCTTACACCCATCGTGGAAAGTACATACTTGAATAGAGATATGTGCAAGTTTGAATCATCGCAAAAAGACGAAAGCAGATGGCAGTCGACTGATTCCTCGAAAGCATACAGAAACATTAGTGCTTTTAAGTGTTACTAAAATAGAGCGATGTTTTGTAAGATGTTGTTTGTTGTAAAAAGTACTATTTAAGCTCTGAGTTTGCTGTAAGATTTCGAGGAATCAGCCGAATGGGCTCTGCTTTCATCGTTTTGTGATGATCCAAACTTGCACGTATCTGTATTCAAGTAACTAGTCTTCACACAGGTAAAAAGTTCGAATCAATCAGCAAATTTTTAATAGGAAATCGATTTCATGTATCACTACACATCGTCAGTACTACAACCTTATTCAAATAGATTCCATTTGAGATTCTATTTGAGATTCTATTTGAATAAGGTTGTAGGACTGACGATGCGTAGTGTTACGTGAAATCCATTTCCTGTTACAATTTTCCTGATTGATTCAAACTCTTCACCTGTGTGGAGACTAGTTACGTTAATATTGCAAAAAGTCATAGATTTGTATAGTTTTTAAACTTTCCAAAAATGCGCGATGCCTACATTTGAAATTCGCAAAATTCCAATTTCCGCACATGATCGTACGACCATTTTAAGCACTCAGGCAAATTGCGTACGATTTGGGGCTGTTTAAAACACTGGCCACTGTCATAAACGAGCTGCAACTGATTGGTCGCAATAAGCTCAAGTGGGCAGTTTGATATTTCACAATACTTTTCAAAGATCACATAAATAACGAAAATGACTGTGTGCAGGTATTTACTACGAGTTAAGTCGCACAATCATTCGTCAACCACTGCTTTCCTACGTTCCATCTTACATCAACGTAACAGAAAATGTGTACACTGGTACAGAGCTTTTCTACGAAGATAAAGATTTGGAAATGTACACCGCGATTAGATACAGAGTTTCAGTGTTTAATACCGAAGGTATGCGTACATATGATTGACAAATCAAACTTATCCCATCATCGTTTTTTAGTATCCTGGAAATAAGCTATTGCAAAACATTATTTTAGCTATTCGTTGAAATGCTTCCCATGCTTCTTGGTGGTGTTCACTCTGAAACGTCAAGTTTAATTTGTCTTAAAATACCCGGAAACTGTTGTTCTTCTTGGTTTGAACTTGTTCTTCTTGGTTTGAACTCAATCCAAACGTAACATGACTGTTCTGGGTGACGCGCAGCTTTGTTTCGAACCAACGTTTTCTCTCTTGTTATCCGCACACCTCAGAAAGTCATGTTACATCTTAGAGCAGTGGTTCTTAACCTGAGAGGCGCGCCTCCCCAGCGGGCGTCAATAAATTCCAGGGGAGGCGCGATCCCTTAATAGAAATTATAAATTTATTTTTACAATTTATTTTATTATTTTTACAAGCAACCTTTCTTGTGCCTTGTTAAAACTTTAACAGCGTTTCCCGGTATCCGAACGTCATACGTCATCATGCACATGGTGCGTCTGCAGGGTTTGAACGTGATATAAGTTGTGGTATAGAAGGGGCTTGAAGGGAAGGGCCAATACTTAAGAGGGCCTGGTAGAAAAAAGGTTAAAACCACTGTCTTAGGACAGAAAATGAAGTCGAATTTCATTTGAAAGTAGTAATTTGAAGAGTTAATTGATTTTGAGTAAAGTACCTAAAGAGTAAATGACACACGGCTCAAGATGCTGAAACAGAATACAAATTCCAGGTAGCTCGGACTCGGTGTTCACCCCAAAATCTGTAACCGCTGCTCTTCATAGGTTATCACCGTTTTTGTGTTTGAGGGTATGTTCTGGTGGAAATCAATGAGCGAGTACCATTATATGTTTAGGATCCCTGGCAAGTGAAGTGAGTGAAGTCACAACGCTGGCAGGCTATCCGTTAGCTCCTGGTGATCTCAGTGTAGCTGTTCACAACCACACTGCTGTATACTTGTGGTGGCAGCCACCTTCCATGGAAAATTTACAGGTAAATTTTCATAGGAAATAGGAACTTGGGAAAAAGCTTATACTTTGTAGATTTTATGGATAAACGTTACGCTTATTTGAGTATTTCTTAACGTGTAATAACACCCGCTACTAGGTGCTGGTAAATTAAATTATGAATAAAGTCATGTTCTGAGCGATGATATCATACAGCATCACAAACTAGCATAACAGTGATGGATATCCGCAGGGGAGAACGCCGTGTCATTCGAGAAAAAAAGCCCCTAGCGCACCATATATTTGAATTCAAAAGATTTTGTACATTCTGAATAAATTTTGAATTCCATCAATTCATACTACATTCTTTTCAATCTTCTCTGTGTGCTTCATTTTCAGAAATAAAGTAAAATTAACTCGTATTTTCATAGCATGTATTGCATNAGCTAGATTTTCCATTCCGCAAATATTATTATATAAAGTTTGCAAAAGTTTCTGCCATTTTATGCATGGGAGATTGAGCGGTGCGCCTTGGAATTNAAACAAATTGATAATTATCAGATTGTAATCTAGCGATGTGATTACAGAAGTGCAATCCGAGGGCATATTTCACATGTCCGCGGTTTGGTGTCCGATTGTGTTGCATAGAGCCCATCAAAGCCTGGATTACGCTTCTGTGCTGGAGCCAGGGCGTTCCCCTGTTGTATTTTGACGTGCTGAGAGCGAATGCGAGTACGGAAGCTGTTGCAAAGGACTGTTTCTGCTTCAAACCCTAAGCGAAATGCCTGTACTATGCCAACCTTAAAAAGTACAGGAAGAGACTACTGGGCCAGCGCTTTGACGTGATAAAATTTGGCCTCTTTGAAAAACGTTTGGCATCCCTGCTCCAACAAAAGACCATTAATCACACAAACCTCGCCTCCGCTTTTGGAATCCGGATTCTTTCTTACCGAAGACTTTATTGCGAAGCAGAAACTTGTGGCATGGTCGTAATTTTTGCACAGGGACAGGACAAAGAATAAGACATTTTATTTGGTAATCGCGATAATTAGCGAATGCACTGGTCAAACGACCACAAGGTGGCCAATCCAATAGTAGTACTTTCCATTACTGAAATGAAATTTATACTTTTGGAAAAGTAATAAATCACTTGTGCAGGATATGTTCTGGTTTCTTTTAATTTTTGCAAGGTATCGTATGGCTCTATTGTTGACTTTAGTTAAGCTATTCAAAGTTGTTCTGTTGCATGTTCACCCTGCAACTATACCTTTTTGTAAATAGCTGTAGATCAAAGGTTCTTGAACATTCTCAGGCGCGCCGTCTTTGGCGCTATTCATTGATACTCGCGCCTCACCTAACCTCACAATCAAACACAAAAATAGAACGACAATTTATTTGCCATTATCCTGCTTTTCAACAATATGTCGCTGTCATACTCGCACCCCCCTTGCGAATCTTTCACGCTAAGAACCCAGCTTGTAGGTGATAGAAAAATACACTGATCATAACAGTTTAATATCAAGAAAAGGCTGAAATTTGAAAAGAATACGACATGCATTAGCCACTTCTTGCCTGAACGTTTAACATAGGTGTTCCATTTTAGATCGAAGTCGATAAAAACACCGAGATTTTAACACTGCCTACTTGGTCAATTCGTTGCTTACAAAGGGATATCTGAAATGAAGGCAACAAACGCTTTTTTTAGAAAAGCATACAATTGTTTTTTGGGGATCAAGTGACTANTTATTAATTAACAACCAAGTTTCAATTTTCTTTTATTCTTTCACCAAACTTTCCAAATCCTTCAAACATTTATGAGGTGGAAGCAGAGTTGTGTCATCAGCGAAGATCTATGATTTGAGTGTTAAAAATAAGGAGCTTTTAACAGATGGCTCAATTGGATCTCTGCAACAGATAGAACGGGCAGTCATTGATGCTAAGTTGGTTCCCACATTTGTGAAATAGTTATTGAGAATATCAAGTGTGTTTCGTGAATTTGGTGGAGTTAACGAAATAGCGGGTACCACCAATACGAAAATTGTGGTATCACTTTCGCATTTATTTTGAATTTTTCTTTTTATTTTCTAAATTTTTACCAGGTTTTGTCCATTTTGCTTAAGTTTTTTCATAATGCATAATTTTACTTTATTTTTTGATATGCATCAAATATTTTTGTACTTTTTGTAAGTTGCACAGTAGTGGAAATACATTTCAAGATTTTCTGTACATTTCGATTCTTAGTTTTTATAAAAATTGATATGTGTTAATTACGGTTTGAAAGCTTGTTGGTTTTTCCTAGACAGCTTGACAAACGGAGCGTGTTTGTTCATAACCGCAGGTAAATGTTAAAAAATGTATTGAATTTGTCGTCAGCGTTTTTTCACCTATGAGAAGTAATTTAATAAAGTCGTATCCAAAGTAAATAAAAATTAAAAAAGACTTATATTGCTATAGTTTCTTTTCCTGTGGTATTTTCGCTCGTAGAAACATTGGCAAATGGTCACTAACATCAAAGTATAAAAGACCAAGAAGAAGGTGGTTGATCGAATCATTACGGTAAATTTGACCTAGGGTAGATGGTGATACATTAGGCATAAACCTTGTTGGGATTTCTATCATAGAGGACGTCCCCAGATAAGTGAAAGTGTTAAAATAGTGTTCCAGATCAAAAGTTTTCCTACGTAAATTAATGTTGAAGTCACCTAGTCAACAAAATGCAACCGATCATCATTTATCTTTTGTAAAGTATTTTCGAGTTTATCTATTATGAAATTAGGTGTGTTATTATCGGGAAGAAGACATAGAGCTTTAACTAATCATTGATGAGCTGTTGACAAGAGTTAATTTCATCCAAATATTTTCAAATACAACCGTCATTTCAATTAAGATCTGATCATTCTTTATATTTTTGCGTTGTTTTTATGTATAGACCAGCCCGGTCTGCCATTGCATTGGAATGGTGATGCAAGAAGGCATAAGCGTCAATGGCTTGTGTTTTTCTTGATTTAACTTAGTGTCAATACATATGATGCCTGGCATTACTGTTGTACAATTGAGAAAATCAGTAATTTATTGAGGTTCTTGTTTAAACAGGGAGAGGTTCACCACTATTATATCAACTACAATTCCTCTGATTTCAATGAAAATATCCAGATGTTTGGGCCGGAAGTGACATCATGGAAAGTCGGTGGTTTGCTCCCAAGCACCACGTACACTTTTTATTTGGTGGTGGACAACGGGGCTCACAACGTAACGTCTGAAGGCGTCGATGCTACAACAGATGATGGAGGTAGTTTTCCCTTTTCGACTCGACAAAAAGTACCACACGATTTGGTGCTGCATTATCATGTTAGCATATGTACTTGAAGGCAATTAAAAAATTTAAGCAGTATTCAGTACTTTCAAAAATTCAGGTACACACTACAGACGCGCCCTGGGTGATTAGTGTGCTTTAGCCATGTTCAGTGGTAAAGGAACCTTTCTCAAAGTGGGGGGACAAGTGCACGTCAAAAAAAAACATGTAACATTTTTCATTAAGCGGTTTACTTTAACAATGGATCCAATAATTGTGTTGCTCAACTTAATTTAATTTATTTGTTTGTTACCAGACACGAAGTCTATAGTGTAAACACACACACTCTGCAGAACGCAGGTCGATAAAAACAAACAAAACAGAACGTTTTACAGCTTAAACATATTTAAGCAGAATTCGATATGTAAAAGTGAGGTGGCCAGGTCCCCCCAAAAAAGTAGAGGGACATAGGCCCATGCTGTCCCCCCTGTTCTGCCACCCCTGGCCATGATCTTTGTTTTGTCCTTGATACCATGACTGATGTTGATGCTCCCGACAAGAGACGTTTTTCGTTTTTTTTATCATGCAAGAAAGCTTTTCTCACCGTGTGTGATTTCAATTTCATAACCTACCCGTTGTGAGAGATAATGTTTCCACAGCTTTTAAGTGATGCTTATAGGCTGGAACAAGATGCAATGTACTTCTTTTTTTAATTTCAGCACCACTTGGGCTCAGTAAGCCGGTGGTATATGCGGAAAGTGCTTCTCAGCTACGAGTGAGCTGGCTGGCACCTAGCCAACCAAATGGACGCATCACTGCGTACAATATACTGTTCGATGATAGGAAGATTTTCACTGGATTGACACAACCTGCTTCATATGTTATTGATGATTTAGAGCCGTATACAGTTTATACTTTAAAGGTAATAGTCAGCATGCTGTGAGTAGTTATTGTGAACAATTTAGCAGATTCTTCTCGAAACTGGTGGGGGTTATGTTGTCGGTATTTTGAAAAACATTTCATTTTGCGAAGTTTTTTTCATGAAATTTTTGGCAGCCATTAGCATTTTTCAACAGAAGCTTTCACGTGGAAGAGTAATTTCAGAAATTCAGTGATAAGACCGGGAAATAAGTGTGTTGTAAGAATCAATCAGATTTCTGAGTCACTGTAAATGTTATGTAAACCAACTGGATAAAACATGTAAGAGGTGAATGAAGAAGTTTTTACGGGCTTGATATTTCAGGAAGTACTCAACAAGTAGAAATAGTTTGCATGTAAATCTGGTTCGTTATATTTCTTGTTAAACACGCACTATTTATCGAAGCAATCAAGGTACATTGCCAAATTTTCCTTGGAACAGATTTTGTTTCCAGCGAAAAGGAAAATAACATTCAAGGTTTCAATCACAAGGTATCAAATTATGCAGGAAAGGTTTGTAAGTTAAATAGACATCCTGAAAGATGAGTAACTCTATTTGGAAACTGTGAACTGAAATGCTAATGCAGCAGTTTTAGATCTCTTGCATTATCAGTAAAAGCATGTAGTACGTTTTATAACAAAGTCTCGATTCTTTGTTTTGTTTCTTTTCGATATTTGTTCCTGTTTAAAGTCACGCAACTACAATCGTTTGCGTGTTCGGTTCCTTCACACAAAAATGTTAGTACAGGTATTGTTTTCAGTGCATTGATTCTGTAGTTATTGGCTGTACATCTCTTCTTCCGTGTGTGTTGCCTTCTGACATGCATCTTTAACCTGCACGGGCTCAGCGGGCAGCTGACCGGATCATCGATTCATTGCCTCCAGACGTAGTGTATTTTTACTTGTTTTTTTTCCTTGTTTGCTTCGCCTTTCAAGTCAACAATACGATTTGCTGTTCCTCAGTTATATTGAATGTTAACAATTAACTGATCAATATTTGTAGATGGAGGTGTGCACAGTATATGCATGTGCTGAGAGCAATTCAACGAAAGCCACCACACTTGAAACTGATCCAACTGGCATAAAAGCACCAGTACTCAAGGTAAACTGACAAGCGATCCTTGTTTTCCTTAAATTGCATTGACTTGTCAATGTTAGGTGTGTATGGAAATGATTATCTGTCTATGCAACACTGAAGAACAAACAACGTGACAGCTAAGTCTGGAGAAGCTAATTATGGTATAACTTAAGGATACCAGTGTACCGACAGATGCCTGCATAGCAGAAAACATTAAGTTTTTGTGTGATGCGAAATTGGCGGCTAGTGCAAATTTAAAGAGCATTAATGTTTTATCTTACACGTTTTGATCTCTTCGTAAAGGTAAACTTTTTTTTATTATTAGGCAGTCAGCCCGACGACCGTTGAAGTGACGTGGGAAGCAGCAAAACAACCGAACGGAATCATTCGAACTTACCGGTTGCAGAGACGTTCGCTTCTGCCTTGCCGGGAAATGTTAGTGAGCTAAATTAACTACGAGCAGGCGATGCATGACACCAAATTTTGAAATGTTCACTGCAAACTCCGCAGTTCCAGCCAGAAGCGAGAAACATTTAAACGTTGGGAAGTCATAACTTAGCAAAGACATACAGTCTTAATTTTAAGGAAGCCTGTGGTAGGTGTGTGAAAGCCACACAAAACATACTAGGAAACTTTATATTTTTCAAGCGTATTAGCAAACATGAGTTTGTGTTTGTCCGATTTTTTAAAACTTGCCCAAATGCAAGATTTACAGTGGCGGAAACCTGATATCTTGCTGCTTTAAATGCAAAAATCTGCCTGAGCACCACTGAAATGCAAGATTTTGTTTTCCACAGAAACAGTGTGATTTTAATTTTCAAACAATGTGCTATTAATTTTCAGTGAAGAACCAGTGGAGCCTGGACCAAAAAACTGGCTATTCTGTGACATAATAATGTTTAACCCAAAGTCAATTTTGTTTATCGCAAAAAATTAAAATATGGCACTAGTTCACTTTCGTGTGCAATTGCACCAAAGGACAGTGTTTAATGACCACGTTTCATTGACTTTTCTGTAGGAATAACACAACTAAATCAATTCCACCCAAGTAAGTTGCCGCGCCACGTTTGAGAAATTGTGAAGTGACGTCTTTGCTGTCTCGTGTAAACAATGCATGACACTGCCAAAATCTCAAAGGCACTAATCATCTTGAAAGCAACCGAGCAAGCAATATGACATTGTTCGTTTGACTGCTTTTGCTCGGAAAAGAATGCACCGATATAGCATGATGCAAATGTCATATTTATGACTTGGTGGTATGTTTTGTATGTGCTCTTTTTTCGAATGGCTTACACGTTGTGGCTTGCAGTGCATAATTGTTAAATCATTTCTTCTTTCTTTGTACACCTTTTCATGTTATGGTCTGCAACTGCTTTGAACTAAACCAAATTTTGCGTTACTTTAAGTTACTTTTTGCTAAATTTGTAGAATAATGTTGGGATATTTCTTTATATGCTGCTTAAAATTGTTACAATACGTAATAACTGTTGATGCAGACCTAAGTTTCCAGAGGAAGACTGCGATTATGTTAAATGTTCGAGAGGAAATAAACTTTGCGGATCGAATTGTTACTCACCAACAAAACAGGTATTGACATGTCTTGGTCGTTTGTAAAGTAATGCAAATGGTTAAACCTTTCGAATAACGCCAAAAAATTTCGGGGTGAATTGACGAGCCAAGCCAGGTCTGCCATTATTAAACAATTGCCTTGTACGAGTACCGATAAATCATACACATCGCTCGCACGAGATATTATCTTTCATGACTTTTAATGGTGTTGCGACAAGTGCGAATAATATGCAAAGAATGCCGAGTATAGAACAGATTATGCTTCACCAAACCTTATTTTTGGTGATTTTCTCTACACCGCTTTGCAGCAAACAGATCCCCAGAAATTTCGGATTCGTTACTTATATTCAACCTGCAGTTGTAACAATTGCCACGTATTTAAAAGTTTAGCAGCAAAAAATCTACAAAACTTTTTCACTTCTGTAAGTCTTTAGCAAAAAAGTCAAAGCTTTTTCCGAATGGTGTTACTTTTAGGTATGCTGTAACGGAATGCTGTACGACGTGGACTCCAAAAAAGAATGCTGCGATACAAAGTATATTTCTCTAAAAACCAGACCGGACGAAGTATGCTGTGGAGGACGATTTCACTCTTTCAGAGATAATTACGAATGTTGCACTGACCGTTACATAAAGGTGATGGATGTGTGTTACACAGTACGAGAAGTTATAACCGCGAGCCTTCATACGAACACATATTAAAATATACGATATCTGGTTTTCTGCACTAACGTCCTAACGCACTAACTAACGGTGTTGATATTCGTGTGTAATCGCACTGAACCTTGGTTTATTTTTTAACAAAGGGTGAAGTAACGTACTAAGAGCATTTGAAACCAGTATTGCATCTGAGGTTCGCTGAAAAGGACTGCATGACCTAATCTAGATATCCTTTCTTTTGCTCAGGTTGAAAAGAATGAAGTCTGCTGCCGTGATCCTGTGGAGGACCGCGTGTCGGTCGGTGTGGGGGATTCATGCTGCGGCGGTGTGCCATATTTTAACAACGGTTTGCAGATTTGCTGCAGCGGCCAGCTGCACGACGCATTTGGTCGTCAATGTTGTGGTGGAAAGGTGAGAATAACTTCGAATGAGCCAAGCATGTTGAACTGATTGTGATCAACAGCTTCCAATCATCAAACGGAGGTGCTTTGTGAAAAAAACAGTATAAATAACTGCTGATTTATAGCAGCTTCATCTCGAGATTAGACTTCGCTGGCAGCAACACCCCACGTGAAAGAAACAATGTGAACAATTCACTTACAGATTGTCACAGCGAAGCAACTATGCTGTGGTGATGAGTTGAATGGCGGAGCGTTCGAAGCCATATCTGGCAAGATATGTTGTGGTTCGCAGTATGTTTTCACAAATTCAACTGTTTGTTGTAGTGATCCTGACAAGAAAAAGGTCAAGGTAAGCAGCCCAGATGAACCTAACTGCGTTGCCTCTTGTAAACGTGCAGCTGACCAAATTACAGAAGGGCCACAGGTGTTTCTAAAGCGAAAACCGAAGGCAGAGGTCTATTAAACGAAAAGCGAGCAAACGTATTTGGCGAAGGTTTTAAAAAGCAGAGCCAGAAAAGATGCTGGAAATTGACAATGTAATAAACCATTTTCAAATGCACAGACTTTCAGTCAGATGTTTCGAGCCCACAATAATTGTCTGGACTTCTTTAAATTATTTACGACACCAATAATGTATTTATGCAATGTCAGTGATATCAAATTCTTGGCTTACAGTACATCCCCTGTTTTCGTGCATAGTGCTCACTATGTGTAACTTGGCGTAGATATTGCTGTTACGCTACTACTTTTCATGGGCTTTGAAACATGGACGCTGTATAGAGACCCAATATCAACTACTTACCCAAGACCACACACGCGCGTTGCTTTTAAGCTGACGTCACAGCTGTTTGAGCTTTTCGGCATGCTACCTTACAGAGTCCTATGCGCTGCATGCAACATTTCCAAACTCTTTTTTCAGGTTCATCGCGTAGATAATGTGCAAACGGCTAATGCTTCTCTGCAGTGTTGCTCCATTAACTTGATCTCCAAGCAGAAATCTTGCTGTAATGGAAATGCTTACGATCCGGCAAAGGAAGTTTGCGCTGATATCGCGACAACGTCGTTGGGAGACTCTATTCTACCTCGTCACTGCGGTGAAGGGACTGTGTGTCCGTTGCGCAGAGCAATGTTTGCTGCCTGTGACAGGTAACCGACTGAATACAAAAGTACACAATTGTAGATCTTTAACGTAGATCTGGATCGTGGAAACTTAACTTGCTCTCAGCGCGAGATCAAACTCCTTTGCTTTCTTGAACAGGAACATTGTAGTTTGCCGGGTTGGGGATGGTTTAATAGTTCGTGGTCAACATTAGCAGGTCTATACTTCTGCTATTAACCTTTGTTTTATTTTCTTCAAGCTTATACGTTATTTTCATCAAGCTTACATGTAAAACTTTAAAAAATGGGCAACTTACTTTGTTCGAACTGACCTTTACGGCCTGATACACACGTGTCCTTCCACCCGTCTCTGGAATTTCCTGATGGCAGTGCTGCCACAGTTTTTTTTGCAAAAATCACTAGATTAATAACAATATTCACTAGTTCTGAAAAAAATCAGTTGATTTAAAATTTCTGCGTTGAAGTCAACAGCTTTGCTTGAAATCATTTACAGTACTTATTTTATCGCCTAAAAACCTTAACACCATTTGTGGGTCATGCTGAAGCGTGGAAAATCTTAGGTCGGAAACGTTCAGATTTCTTTCAAGAGCATAAAGTCAAGTCAAGTCAAGTCATGTTTGCGCTGTAAGTACACAGCAATAGAACACATTTCAATAAACAAAGCTTAAAACAAACAGCACAGGTTGGGACAACAATAAGGAAATATTTTGCACCAATGAACTTTATATTTAATCAGTATGGTTCTGTTGCACTGAGCCTGCACAGAAATGAAGACAAAGTCAGAGCCAACATTGCATTAATAACAGCGGTGAAGTGAAAACAGTAAGAAACTGAGGTTAGAAAATTTTGTTGGTTCTGTAGGTTAAATCTTCACACAACGATTCACGCAATCAATTGTTTTTCTGAAAAACGGGATAGAAACAAGACTGCCGATCTTCCAACACATACCTTGCAAAAGATACTAGATTACAGTGAAAAATCACTAGATCACTAAGTCAGCCCAAAAATCACTAGGCGTGGCACCAGTACCTGACGGTCTGAATCAACTTCAAGTTTGGCGTTACGTTGCGTGGTGCTGCATAGCCACCGCTGTCATTATAACGTTGCTGTTCCCTCACTGTGCGCTTGCACGCAGGTGCGATTTTGACTCCGAGTATTATGACTGTTTCCGATCCAAGCCAGGATCTCTCTTGGATAACCAGTACGCTGACGAAGATATCTGTCCAACACTGTTTATGACGGTGTACTCAGGACCACCTCACATTCATTCATTTGTAGGTAAGGATGCTTGAGAAGCGAGTTTCCGTAAGGAACGTGATAAAGCAGAAATAAGCTGACGCGTTGTGGTTTAGAAATGCACCTTGGACATGGATTACACGCAAACAATTCATATGGCTCTTTCTATTTGTTCTGCTTGTTGTCGTTAGTGTTTTGTTGTTTTATTGAAAGTTATGATTAGGAAGTGCAAACAAAATGGGCGTTCACCGCTCATACAGTAAACTCTTATTTTAACTGCGCTAATGCCAAGAAATCTTTGCGTAAAAGAAATGGTCAAGTCAGTCAAAATGAGATAAAGAGTTTTGTTGTAGTTTTAACTCTTACTAGCATACTTGGCTACATTTTATTTGTTTTTGCTCTGAACTCGAAACGATACCTACAAGAAAAACAATGTTTATTACGTTGTGACCCTTAACTTTTAAAGTAGGTAACATAGTCTTTTTATTATTTTTCGACATGTAGCTGGTTTTCACTTCTTGATATCTCACATTATAACATTTAAAAGACGTAGGTGTTGTAATTTTTATTTTGCCTACGTTTTCATGATACACACTGAAAAAAATTCTTGAAAAGACGTTTGGTGGTACAGAACTTGAAGATGGCGTGAAGTATCTTACATCTTCAACCAATGACAACTCGCCTTTCTTATCTCCTAAACCCTTTCTTATTGGCCACTGCTTTAACCAATGAGATCTCTTCTTTTCTGTATA